>ENA-OWPA01000019-OWPA01000019.1-bioreactor-metagenome-genome-assembly--contig:-NODE-19-length-299752-cov-7.618296_pt1 | contig 299752 bp, 249 predicted proteins | sample MGYA00238139_ERZ651803 | MGnify/ENA primary metagenome ERZ651803 (study PRJEB26909, sample SAMN07631231) | bioreactor metagenome | isolation source: Switchgrass digestor | place: USA: Dartmouth...
GCTCTAAAATTCAATATTTTCATTCCATTTAATAACATTTCTTCCTTAATTCTTGTAGTAATTTTTAAAATAAAGTCCGTTCTTTTTAGGCACAAGGTGAAAGGAAAAAGGTATAAGGTTGCATTTTCTATTGTCTTTTTTCAGTCTTGTTTTAATCAATATATCGTTTTCAATCCCTTTAAAATTAATATCTTTAGCCTTATTACTTACCCCTTAACCCTTCCTTCCAAAAAACAAACCCCGTAGCAAATCAGGATTTCTCCTGCATCTGCTACGGGATTTTGGAACGGACTTTATTTTTATGGAGCGAACTTTATTTTAATGGAGTCAACTTTATTTGAATTATACATAATTAACTGACCAAGTCACATTCCTTACTCCACAGTCACGCTCTTTGCCAGATTTCTCGGCTTGTCAACATCGCAGCCCTTGAGCACGGCCATATAGTATGCAAACAGCTGCATAGGCGTAACAGCGGCAATTGGAGCAAGCCACGGGTTTATATCAGGTATTGCAACAGTCATGTCAGCTACCTTTGCAACCTCATCAGCGTGCTTTTGCTGTGTTATCGCCATAACAACGGCGCCCCTGGCCTTAACCTCACGAATGTTGCTGATCATTTTTTCAAACAGCGCATCCTGTGTCAGAGAGCAAACCACCAGCGTACCGTTCTCAATGAGCGCAATAGTGCCGTGCTTCATTTCTCCGCCTGCATATGCCTCGGAATGGATATATGAAATTTCTTTAAGCTTCAGTGACCCCTCCATCGAAAGGGCATAGTCGAGCCCTCTTCCTATGTAGAATATGCTTCTGGCGTTATAATGCTCCGATGCAAACTTCTGTATATCTTCCCTGTGCCTGAGTATTTTTTCTATCACTTCCGGTACATTCTTCAGTTCATTGGTGATGTCGCGGAGTTTCTTCTCATCCAGGGTTCCTTTTTTATATGCAAAATCCAGGGCAATCATGGTCAGTGCCGCCAATTGGGCATTGTACGCTTTAGTGGAAGCAACGGCGATCTCAGGACCTGCCAGCGTATAGAGTACGTCGTCGGATTCCCTTGCAATGGAGCTGCCTATTACATTTACAACAGACAGTACCCTTGCGCCTCTTTTTTTCGCTTCACGCAGGGCAAACAGCGAATCGATCGTCTCCCCGGACTGGCTGATTATAATGACCAGGTTTTTATCGCTGATTATCGGATCCCTGTACCTGAACTCTGATGCCACATCAGCTTCAACAGGTATGCGGGCAAGGTTCTCGATAAGCCTCTTTCCCACCATTCCTGCATGGTACGCCGTACCGCATGCTATGATGAATATTTTGTCAATGCCGGCCAGGTATTCGGGAGTGATGCTTATGCTGTCCAGAACTATTTTGCCGTCCCTGACCCTTGAGCTTATGGTCTCTTTTATCACCTTAGGCTCTTCACACATCTCCTTCATCATGAAATGCTCATAGCCTGATTTCTCAGCCGCTTCCACATCCCATTCCACATGGAATACTTCCTTCTGTGTAACAGTACCGCAGTTATCGTATACCTGCACGCTGTCTCCCGTCAGTACTGCCACATCTTTATCTTCCAGGATATAAATATCACGCGTATATTCCAAAATGGCAGGTATGTCCGAAGCAATATAGTTTTCGCCATTGCCAAGCCCAACTATCAGGGGGCTGTCCTTTCTTGCCGCCACCAATGTGTCAGGGTAATCTTCACATATAACTCCCAGCGCATACGATCCTTCAAGCTGGTCGATAGCCTCCATTACAGCTGTCACAAGGTCTCCGCACTGCTCATAATAATGTCCGACCAAATGCGCAACCACCTCAGTGTCAGTATCCGAAACAAACTTGCATCCCTGGGATATAAGAAACTTCTTGAGCTTCATATAATTCTCAATGATCCCGTTGTGCACCACGGCAATTTTGCCGGAATTGCTCAGATGGGGATGTGAATTGATATCGTTGGGTTCGCCATGAGTCGCCCATCTGGTGTGACCTATCCCGATGCAGCCGTTAAGGGAACCTGATTTTTTGCCGCCACGTGTGCTGCCGCAGCTGGCGGTGCAGCCGCTGCTTATCATATTCAGTTTCTCTTCAAGGGCCGAAAGCCTGCCCTTGCACTTTACAACTTTAAGCCTGCCTTCGTCCAGCAACGCAATGCCCGCTGAGTCATAACCTCTGTATTCCAGTTTTTTAAGCCCGTTCACAAGAATCGGGACCGCTCTTTTCTGACCTACATAACCAACTATCCCACACATAATCAATTCTCCTTTACGATAAAAAATAATTTAGTCAGGACTGTACTAACTTGCTGTGATAATACCTCCTGCAATGCGGCGTACTTCTCCGTCAACAGCCGCAAAGCCTGAGAAATCCGGTAAAACAGCCAGATAACACTGATATTCTTTAAAAAATCCGGATATGAGCGATATTTTGCAAAAACAGCCAGGTATAAGCAACATCTGTATGCATCAGCCGAGCATAAAGATACATCTGCAGGCGGCAGTCAATTAATTCAATCACTGCAAACAGCAGCCAATATGAACCATCCGAAAACAGCAAAACCTGTCTTTGCTCAGCAGGCAATACTTTACCGGCTCCGGCAAAACTCCTCGCTGTACCATGAAAATGCAGCAAACCGAATAACTGCCGCCAAATGCAGTGTATAAATGCAGCATCAGTTCCCTGGATGCAATAATCAAAGCTGCTGTCTCTGCATCACAAATAAACTGAGGCAGCCATGAACAAGCTGTTTATGCAATTTTCACCCTGTTATGGAGAGTTTGAATAAATGGCAGGATTGCCACCTGAGCTTATTCTGTTCCGCAGTCGCCTGCGGTTTTTGTAAAGCCCTGCGACCGTGGCCGGCCGGGAGGTTTCCGCCGAATCTTTCGATAACTCACGATCCTCGCAGTTTACTGTATTGCATCAGTCTGTGCATTGCAGTTCTTTACTGCTGAACCGTGACCTCCTCCTCCTCGTCAACACGCCAAATGCCAGGCGTGTCCAGGCGCCTTTTCTGTTACCCGCTAAATAATCTCATCCCTTCCTTTCCGGGTAATCAATCCTATCATCAAAACTCTCACTACAGTATATTCATTCTCAACAGTGAATGTCAATTAAAATTTTATTAATAATTTATCTCCGGTTATCCATTGTGATCGGCAAATGAAATGTTTAGCGTAAAGTTAGTATTTAAAACCTAAAATCCATAACGTATTCAGACAATGATAAATATGCTAAAATATTATTATGGCCAGTTATCAGTTTATAAAAAGTATTGATCTGAAAACAGACACGATCGGGTCCTTTGATGAATATCCGTTCTGTCTTCCTGCCATAAAAAGCTTAAGAACTCTGGAATTCCATCCCAGGGCAACGTTCTTCGTCGGTGAAAACGGCACAGGCAAATCCACGATACTTGAAGCAATCGCCGTTGCCTTCGGGTTCAATCCTGGGGGCGGATCCATAAACTTCACGTTTTCAACTGCTGATTCGCATTCCGGCCTGTATAATCATATCAGGCTCATCAAGGGCGCAAGAAGGCCGAAGGACGGATTTTTTCTCCGGGCCGAAAGTTATTATAATGTGGCATCTTATATAGATGACCTCGACAGCGTGGCATGCGGCCAGCCGCAGCTGAAAAACAGTTACGGCGGAAAATCACTCCACGAACAGTCGCACGGCGAGTCATTCTTTGCGCTTTTTCAAAACAGGCTCAGGGGAAACGGGCTGTATATATTTGATGAACCTGAAGCAGCGCTTTCTCCCTCCAGGCAGATGGCGTTCATTTCAAGGATGCATGATCTGATCAGGGCAGGCTCACAGTTCATCATCGCAACCCATTCACCTATCATAATGGCGTATCCTGATGCATATATCTACGAAACAGGAGACTGCATCAGGCTTGTTAAGTATGAAGAAACGGAACATTATCAGATCATGAGGACTTTTATCAACAATAAGGACAAAATGCTTAAAGAATTGATGCTACCATTCGATTAAAAAATAGTGTATTATTTTGAATGTCATAAAATGTTAAACAGACAGCTGCCTTTTATGAAGCAATATACCAGAAGGCAATGCTGAATTAACACTTATGGCTGTAACAAAATCTGTGAGAAAAGAGGAAACATACATGGAAGTTAAAATCAATGAGTTGTTTGATTTGAATGAATGCTTTGAAAGGGACATTTTCAACGGTCTGGAGTACCCATGGGAGGCACTGCCGAGAATAAAGGAGTTTCTGCTGGAATTTGCAAAAACACTGCCTTCAGATTTTGAGCAAATAAGTGAAAACGTCTGGGTCGGCAAAGGTACAACGATAGAAAAGACAGTTACGATCAAGGGACCTGCTATTATCGGATATAACTGCGAATTAAGGCAATGTGCCTTCATCAGGGACAACGTCATAATAGGAAATGAATGTGTCATAGGCAATTCCACAGAGCTGAAAAATGCACTGCTGTTCAACAATGTGCAGGTTCCCCATTTCAATTACGTAGGTGATTCAATACTGGGATACAAGGCTCATACCGGTGCCGGCGTGATATGCTCAAACCTGAAATCCAACGGGACAAAGGTGAAGGTTACTGACGGTATCGAAATTATTGAAACTGGCCTGAGAAAGTTTGGTGCTATTGTGGGTGACCACTCAGAAGTCGGCTGCAATTCAGTGTTGAACCCTGGAACCGTTATAGGCAAAAACAGTATTGTATATCCGCTGACTTGCGTAAGAGGCTATGTACCATCTAACCACATCCTTAAAAATAACGGAACAATGGTTCCCAAAGTATAGAACACCAGTATGGAACGCCAAAAATCAAAGCCACAGGTGAGATACATGTCTCTCCTGCGGCTTTTCATTTTTGCAGTTTTTCTGCTGCCTTAGTTCTTCTGTCTTATAGTTCTTCCTGCAGTTCAGATGTCCCGGCCGCTCACTGCTTCGGCCGGTTCCACGGCTATACCGTCCGGTTCTCCCCCAGATCAGCCGCGGAAACGTTTTGCCGGGCTGACAATCATTTTAATGATCCAACTGATCAGCCAAGCCTTTCCTCTATTACAGCTGCAAGCTCTTCAGCCCTTTTTGCAATGTAATCCTTATCCTTGCCCTCTATCATAACACGTACCAGCGGTTCCGTACCGGAAGGCCTGATAAGTACTCTGCCCTCACCATGGAATTCTTCTTCAAGCCCACGGCAGAGCTTAGCTATCACTTCATCATCCATATAATTATGCTTGTTTTCATTTTTGACCTTTGCGTTCCTGAGCACCTGCGGCAACACCTGCATGACACCTGCCAGGTCAGAAAGCTTCCTGCCGGTCGATCTCATGACACTGATAAGCTGCAATGCTGTCAGAAGTCCGTCGCCAGTCGTGCTGTGCTTCAGGAAGATTATGTGTCCGGACTGCTCGCCGCCCAGTATGTAGCCTTTGTCCAGCATCTCTTCAAGTACATACCTGTCGCCGACCTTTGTCTTGACAATCCTGAGCCCGTTTTTCTGGGCCATTATATCCAGGCCCATGTTGCTCATAACTGTCACAACAACCGTGTCGTTATTGAGGCAGCCCGCTTTTTTAAGTTCAAGGCCAATGACAGCCATAATCTGGTCGCCGTCAACCAGTTGTCCGTTTTCATCAACTGCCAGGCACCGGTCTGCATCACCGTCAAACGCAAAACCGATATCGGCACCGCATTTTACCACAAACTCCCTGAGCTGTGATATATGGGTTGAACCACAGTCACGGTTTATATTTATACCGTCAGGAGTGTTGTTGATTGTAAAGACCTCGGCGCCGAGCTCCCTGAACAACATCGGGGCTACCTGGTATGATGCCCCGTTGGCGCAGTCCAGTGCAATTTTGTAACCACTGAGGTCACAGTTTATTGTACTCTTAAGAAAATCAACATAATCTCTTAATGTGTTTTCTGCGACACTCTTTCTACCTACGCCGGCACCGGTCGGAAATTCTATATCATTCATGCCGTTTCTGATCAGTTCTTCTATTTTGTCCTCTGTTGCATCCGGCAGTTTGTAGCCATTGGAGTCGAAGAACTTGATACCGTTGAATTCAAACGGGTTGTGAGAAGCTGATATAACAACTCCTGCATCAGCCTTGTAGTGCCTTGTCAGGTAAGCCACCGCAGGTGTCGGTATAACTCCGAGGCATACCGCCTCCGCTCCCACCGAGCAAATGCCTGCCACCAGCGCTGCTTCCAGCATTTGTCCTGATATCCTGGTATCCATGCCAACAAGTATTTTGGGTGTATGTTTTGTTTCAGAAGTAAGCACATACGCCCCCGCCTGGCCCAGTTTATACGCAAGCTCAGCTGTCAGTTCAGTATTTGCTACTCCCCTTACACCATCTGTTCCAAAAAGTCTTGCCATATATTTGCCCCCTTGATCAATCTGAGTAAGCAGTAAGAATATACCAAAGCAAATTTATTGCTGCAGCACGGCTGAAAAAGCTGTGCTGTCAAAGCCGTTATCGATTTATTCAGGCTGTTTGATACACTGCCTTAATAATTATATCTATATGTTTTTTACATAACAAGTATTTTATTGAACTTTCATCAGTCATTCTTATTCAGGGACTGCATACATCCTTATTATCTGTTCAGCCACACGTATTCCGTCAACAGCTGCGCTGACAATGCCGCCTGCATAACCTGCGCCTTCACCGCACGGGAACAATCCCCTGATGCCGGCAGCTTCATATGTGTCTCCCCTTGTTATCCTGACAGGAGACGATGTCCTGGTCTCAACTCCTGTCAGCAGTGCATCTGCCATTGCAAAGCCTTTTACTCGGCGGTCAAAATATACGGCAGCTTCCTTCAGCCGGGCTGTTACAAAATCAGGAAGGCATGCGTTCAGATCTGTCAGGAACACATTGCCGGTATAGCTTGGTTTGACTGTTCCAAGCCGTTTTGAGGGACGATTTTTCATAAAATCGCCCAGCAATTGTACCGGTGCTGCCCCGTCAGCGCCGCCAGCCCTGAAAGCTTCCCTTTCCCACCTGCGCTGGAATTCTACACCCGCCAGGGGATCACTGCCACCAAAGTCTCCTGGCTCAACAGTCACAACAAATGCACTGTTGGCATTTTCCCTGTCCCTCGCGAAATAGCTCATGCCATTGGTTACGACAGTATCAGGCTCAGAGGCCGCAGCCACCACAATTCCGCCGGGGCACATGCAGAATGAATATGCTGTCCTTCCGCCTGTCTTACAGTACAGCTGATAATCAGCAGGACCGATCCTGCTGCTTATATCTTCCGAACCATACTGGGCGACGTTTATCAGCCGCTGGGGATGCTCTATACGGACTCCGACCGAAAAAGGCTTTTGCACCATCAGGACACCGCTGTCCAGAAGTTCTTTGAAAGTATCTCTTGCACTATGTCCGACGGCAAGCACAACTACCCCTGCCTTTATCTCTTCACTGCCGTTGAACGTTACGCCGGCAGCGCGTCCTGAAATTATCCTGACAGAGGTTACTTTCGCGCCGAACCTGATTTCTCCTCCTAAATCAAGCAGCCTTTTACGCATGTTCACGACAACAGTCCGCAATATGTCGGAACCAATATGCGGTTTTGCCCTGTACAGTATCTCCTCGGGTGCTCCGGCTTCATGGTAGTGTTTTAGTACTTTTTCACACCGCCTGTCATTGATGCGTGTTGTAAGCTTTCCGTCTGAAAAAGTACCTGCTCCGCCTTCACCGAACTGTACATTGCTCTCAGGATCAAGCTGCCCGCTTTTCCAGTACCTGTCCACGGTCTCGGCCCTCTTTTCAACAGGTTCGCCCCGCTCAAGCACCAGCGGCCTGTATCCTGCCTCTGCCAGCGTAAAAGCAGCAAATATGCCGGCCGGCCCGCTTCCAACTATGACGGGTCTTCCGTCCATCCTGGCTGTTCCCGGGACAACAGGCATCTCAGGTTCTTCAACTGCTTCCCTGACACCGTTTCCTGTTCTGTATGAGCAATTATCCGGTATTTCTGCCAAAACAGAATAAACCCGGCTTACGTCGGGTTTTCTTCTCGCATCTACAGCCTCTTTCACTATTTTGAAACTAAGTATGTCGGAAGCATTTACGCCAAGCTTTTTTGCCGCAATTCTTTTCAGTTCTCCTGTATCTGCATCAACGGGCAGTCTGAGTTCATTTATTACAAGTTTCATTCATCTCACCTTTTTCGAATATGGCAGAAAATCAGGGGGCTGTCTCGGGGTTTTCAGCCTGAGTGTTGCCTTCCGGGAGTGTCTCCGGTATTTTAGTTACCTTGACATCAACATATGCCCTTTGAACAAGGTTTCCCTTACCGGGCATGTTTATATTCACCGCCAGCCTGTGTGTCCCTTCTGCCAGCCCGGACACATCCACCGCAGGTCTCAGTGAGTCACGGGAAATCCCGTCCACTTCAGTCTGCCTGCCTCTGAACTGCAGTGTCACATTATCTGTAGCTATCTCATACACAAGAGTACCGTCATTTTTTGCATTGAGTATCGATATTTCGTCCCTCGTAAACTCAAAGCTCCTTATTACAAGCTTTTCAACGCCAATTGATACTTTTATCTCACCAGGCGAGTTAATAAGTTTGATGCCTTCGGGAATTATCAGCGGCACTGTGCCGGTAAAATCGCCGTCAATGTTGTCGATATCCACCGGTTCCGTCTTTATTTCGTTGAGTTTCTCCAGGGCCGCGGGCGTCCCTCTTACCAGCACCTTGTCAGGGTTTATAAGTCTTTGCGTCTCCACATAATTGGCTGCCAGTCTACCCTTGGTAACAAGCGACACAGGCACCTGCCTGGCTGTCTCCACCGATACGCTGACATTCGGTACCATGTTCTCCAGGCTTTCGATCTCTTTGCCCGATTTGTCATATACCTTGCACTGGACCTGTTTTGTCACGTCCCTGTCAAGGTCTGTCAGTTCCAGGTAGGCTTTTACCGAACCTATGTTGTTATACATGCTCTCATCGATAACCAGCGGTACCTTATCAGGCGTCACAGTAGTTTTGAGCAGCACATAACCCGATTTCATCGTTATATTCTTTACAAGATCCACATCGAACATACCGGTCTTGTTCCTTGTAAGCTGTATATCGATCTCTGTAGGGCTATAGGACTCGATTGTTACATCCTTATTCAGGCATACAGGCTCAGAAATCCTCAGCTTCTTATCGTTAACCGAACTGATCTGGGAATAGTCCACCGTTACCTCAAAATCCGTGGATTTCACCTTTTCCACAACATCCTGCCTGCCTCTTACCGTAACGTCAATATAAGTCCTGGGCGCATTTTTCAGTACATAGTTGTTTTGAGTAAGATAATCTTGGTTTATGACCGTCACAGGCACATTATATATAGTTACCGTTTTGAACGGATTAGTCACATTTGAAACGTAAAGCCAGAAAAACAGTGCCAGCAGCAACGATATTATTTTTATTTTAAGGTCTTTTTTAAACCAATCACCGATCCTCACTTGGTTTTGTCCCTCCACAATATAAGTTTTCTAGGACTTACCTCACGTTCAACAAGATTTTTGTTCAATGCTTTTCTCAGCATGTCGGGAGTTAGGTTCCGCGTAAGGCCTCCGTTGAGTGCAACAGATATCTTGCCCGATTCCTCGGAAACAACGACAGCTATGCAGTCTGAAACCTCAGTGATGCCAAGTGCCGCCCTGTGCCTGGTTCCAAGTTCCTTGCTTAGATTTGGGTTGTCGGTCAGCGGCAGGAAACATGCTGCGGCCTTTATTTTGTTGTCACGTATGACCAGCGCTCCGTCATGCAGCGGTGTATCAGGAACAAACAGATTGATTATGAGTTCGCTGGAAACATGTGAGTCAAGTTCGGTACCAGTGTTTATTATGTCGCCTATCTTAACATCTCTTTCTATTACAATAAGGGCTCCTATGTACTTGGATGAAAGTTCGGTACAGGCTTTTACGATTTCCTCGATCATGGCTGTTGTTTTTACTTTGTAATTGGTGTCGTCAAGATTGATCAAATCCTTGAAACGGCTTCTTCCGATCTTTTCCAGTGCTCTTCTTAGTTCAGGCTGAAAAAGGACTATTGCTCCTATTGCCAATACGGACAGCATGGAATCGAGCATGTAGTTGATGGTTTTTAGTCCGAGGAAGCCACTCATCTCCGTCGCCAGAAGAATGAGCAGTATCCCTTTGATAAGCTGCCACGCACGGGTTTCGCGCACGAGAATAATAAGCTTGTATATGACAAGGGCGACAATACCGATATCCAATACGGCCCGGATCACATACAAGGGATCGTTTAGTCCCATATAACCGGCGAAATTGGTAAACAAATCGCGCAGATTGATGTTGTCAAACAGATCCAAATAAACTCACACCTCTATTTATCAGTAAAAGCATTGACTTTCATTAGAATTATACCTTCTTTATAATATATTTGTTAAGCGCTTTTTTTACTTTTATATAAAAAAATTGAAGGCGAATTTGTGCAATATTCACAAAGCAAAAAACTTCTGTTTTATACATTACCGAGATAAACGTATTTAAGGTGCAAAAGAGCGCTTTCTCTGGCTTTCTCAAGTGTTGAGCGCGGTGTCGGTCCAATGTCGGTAAGATGATAGCCCGGGAAGAATCTTGTTAGGTGAAGCACGATATCCGGGTCAATGCCGGAGAGCCATTCAGCCAGTCTTCCCGTTTCTTCCGGCGAATCATTCAGGCCGGGTATTATCAGCGTCGTAATTTCCACATGGCATCTGTGCGCAGCAAGTTCCACGGTTTTCTTTACATCCTCCAGGCTGCCTTTGCAGTACCTGTTATAGAATTCTTCAGTAAATGCCTTCACATCTATATTCATGGCATCGGTGTATTCAAGAAGCTCATTCAGCGGTTCAGCGGCAATGAAGCCGTTCGTCACCAGCACATTTACAAGTCCCTGCTCCTTGACCAGCCTTGATGTTTCAAGGACAAACTCATACCATACGGTCGGCTCGTTATATGTATAGGCAACGCCGATACTGCCCATGCGGGCATACTCTGCCGCAAGTCCCGCCAGACCTTCAGGAGTCAGCTCAACGGCGTTCCGCCAGTCATAGGATGATGCCGATATACCTCCGAGGTCCGGGTCATCCTGGCTTTCACAGTCTGAGCCAGTATTATCAAATTCAGGAGCCGTTTCATTCCCTGTACCTTCTTTATTCTGCCTAGTGGCTGAAACGGCTTTATCACCGGAGGCTGCGATCCGGTCATCCCCATGGGCTATGGTCCAGTTCTGGCACCAGCTGCATTTGAAATTGCAGCCGAATGTGCCTGCCGACAGAATAAGACTGCCCGGATGGAAATGATAAAGCGGTTTCTTTTCTATCGGGTCCAAAGCAACAGAAGCCGCACATGAGTAATTAAGAGAATACAGCGTGCCGCCTCTGTTCCTGCGCACACGGCAAAACCCCGTGCGGCCCGGCGGCAGCATACACCTGTGCGGGCACAGAAGACATCTCACCCTGCCGTTATCAAGTTTTTCATAGTATAATGCTTCCTTCATAATCAAACCAACCCCGAAGGCAGGCTGAATTCTGTATGGATAATGCAATCCGGCATATATCTGCCGGTGCTTTTTTGCCGTTTACTACCTGTGACGGACAACTTCGAACCGTTCCATGGTGTATTTCTCATCAGGACTGATGCCTGCCTTCTGCAGTGCAATCGACACCTGTTCCTCAGGAGTATCGACACCTTCCAGATCGGGCAGCAGCAGTCCGGAACGCCTTCCGGCTCTTACGATCACACCGTATTTTTTAACATCAAGCTCAGCTGTTGATCCGACCGGTTCCGGTTCTCCGAGGACATCCACGGAGTATATCAGGCTGTCCAGTTCATGCTCTTCCACAGGGTTGAATCTTGGGTCCCTGGTTCCCGCGCTGATGGCATTATGAATTATTTCGTCAGCTATATTCGTTCTCGTCGGCATTATTGTACCTATACAGCCTCTCAGCCTTCCGTTCTTCTTAATCGATACAAAGACTCCTGCCCTGTTGTTGGCCATTTCCGGCGGCAGCACATCAGGTACGTCTATCACCGTCCCGCTTGTGACATACATCTCAAGGGCTTTCCTCGCCAATGCCGCGTACGGGTCCTCCATGCTTCGGACTTCGCTGAGTTTTTCTATATCTTTTCTGTCAAGACGATCAAGAAGGCTCTCTCCTTCCATACTGCCGTCCGGCGTAAACTCTGCCACTGCATAGCCGACACCAAACGGGCCTTCGTATGAGTAAACCTTCGATTTGATATTAAAACCGTCCAAAGCGCCAAACATCATTATAAATGAACGCAGGCCGCATTCTCCCGCTTCCTGCAGGAATCCCTCGTCAAACTCCAGCAGTTTCTCAGGATCCGGAACCTTCAGGTATTCCACCAGCCTGGCATCAAATTCCGGACCGCAGTCATTGAACCCGTAGGGGCCGTCAGGGGCAAGCCTGTGCGACAGGTCGCCGCTGGCTATAAACACAACTTCTTCATCTGACTGTTCCACTGCTTTGCCTATACAGCTGCCGAACCTGTATAATTCCTTGAAGGGCAGGCCTGCTATCGATATGTGGACGAGTCTGAAGCTGCTGTACAGCTTGTTGACGAAATACAGCGGAACCATTGCGCCGTGATCCAGTTCTTCCGATATTCCGAATTTTCTGATTAATGTATTGTCGAGACCGCCGCAGGGTATTCCCAGATCATTGGCTAACCTGGCTATTTCACCGGCGAGGCTGAGATTGTTTTCATAGCTGAGCTTTACACCGGCAGCACCAAATCTTCTCAGGTCACCTGCCAGAGTTTTTTTCATGTTGATATAGATAAAATCCTGGAATACAGGCCCATGCGGAGTTGTGATAATTATCGTGGAAGGCTTTGCATCGGCTACTGCCCGCGCAGCTTTGCCATATGCCTCAATTGTTGCGCCGGCTTTGGCCTCTTCGCCTTTTCCCACCTCATGCACCGCTATCGGCGGGTGCGGTGTGATGAATGCTTTCTTTATCACGCCCATATGCCCACGACCTTTCTTTTGATTTTGCAAATGCCTTTATATCCTTCAGATACCGGATATCAGCAGATATCCGATAAAGCCGAAGGACGTCAGCAAAAATCCCAATACCGTTATTATTGCTATCCATTTGACTAATTTTCTATCCATGCAAAATCACTCCGATACTGTCATATCAGCCGGCAGTCAGCTGACAAGGTGCAAACTGCTGCGGCAAACCTGACTTAATATATAAAATTCAATAACAGTACCAAATATCCTGCAAATCAGAGAGGAATTTCCCCTTTTTCTATCCAGCTGATAACTTCTGCGGCAGCATGGCTGTCATTATCTGTGCAGCACAAATCTGCGGCAGCTTTCAGACTGCTGTGCGCATTGGCAACAGCTATGCCTGTCCCCGCTTCTTTTATAAGCTCGATGTCATTAAGATTATCTCCCATCGATATCACAGATGACCTGTCGATGCCGAGAAGGCCGATAAGTACCTTAAGTGCGCTGCCCTTGGTTGCGTCCGGGTTCAGCAGTTCAAGGAACTGAGGCTCCGAATAAACCTGTCTGAAAGGCAGATCAAATCCTTTAAGGAACTCCTCTACATCAGAAAGCTTCTGGGGGTCCCACGCCAGAATAATTTTGAACCATGGTTCAGGCACTTCTTCCAGCTTTGCCCTTACCGGCTCGAAATGTTCCCTTATTCTGTGTGCTTCAGAGTACTCATTTTCACTTACAAAATACGTTCTTCCGCCGTGATAGACCTGCACGCTGATGCCTGGAAATTTTTCCATGACCATGCTTACAGGTCCGGCCACCGCCGCGTCAAGATTTGCCTGCCAAAGCAGCCTGCCCTGTCTGAAATCATATATTCCCGCGCCATTGTATACGATAGCCGGCACATTCACCGGGAGCGCGTCCAGGTATTCAATAACAGACTGCTCCATCCTGCCCGTCGCCACGGTGAACAGTCCGCCGCCGTCAACGAATCTCCTGAGCGCAGTACTGTTTTCACAGCTCAGTTTACTGCTGCTGTTGAGCAGCGTGCCATCCATGTCACAAACCAGAAGCTTTCCTTCAAAAGGCAGCCGCTTCAAATCAAAATACACCTTCTTTTTTTCGGGATTTAAAAAATAACATGGATTAGGATAACATACGGCCAGTTGAAAATCAAACTTCAGAAGTCACATGTTAAAGCCGGTATGATCTCATGTCCCGGTTGGTCAGCCCCACTACGCGCCGGTGAATGCAGGCTCATGACATTTTTAGATCACCCTCACCGTTTTACCTTTGCCGGGTCTGCTCCACAGCGGCTATTACGGGAAGCAGTTTGGCGGAAATGATTTACCATTAATAAAGTGATTATCAATAGCATTTCCCGTCTTTATCAGGCGGGAAATGCCAGTTTTTCATAGTGCTTGTACAGCGAAAGGAATTTTCCGTTGTAGCCCTTTTTCCAGGGTTTTCTCTTGCCGCAGAAATGCAGTATGACAGTGTTCCTGATAACATGTTCCATATCCCATACATTGCCGCTGGCAAGTTTATAGAAATTGTAATATCTTGCATCGTAATTGTACAGTTTCTCATCAACGCCCTTTATTTTCTTTGCGTACAGAGCATTCAGAATATCCTGGTCGGGCATAATCAGTTTCGATCTGTTCTTTTCGACGAATTCATAGATTTCATTCTCATCGATATACTGCCGGTGTAGCTTCAGGTCCATCAGGAGCACGCCGGAGTTGTGATAGGCTTTTATTTCATAGGGGATCAGCCTGATTTTGTTGATTTCCTTTACAGATGGGATATCGTGGTATGCCGCCACATACAGGCAGTTTTCCATGTCCATGTCATACAGTTTCCTGATGGGATTGAGCACCAGGATATCGCAGTCCAGATACAATACGCGGTCAATACTGTCCGGCAGAAACTTATGCGCCAGCAAACGATAATACATTTCCTTTGTATAGTGAAAAAGGACCGGCGCATCGGCAAAAAGACTGTCATCCGTTTTTATCTCTTCCAGCCGGCTGCCCTGGCTGCTTATGTAACTGCTTAGATCCCTGATTTCCTCTTCGGAAATAGAGGAATGCATCAGAAAAACAGTAAAGCTTTCACCCGGATTGTTAAGAAAAAGTGACTTAAGCATGATTTTGGCTGGTTTTATATAGCATGAATTCAAAGCAACAAGTATGTTCATAACTTATGTCCTCCCGTTCAGTCAATACTTGGGGCATCCCGTCCAAAAACAGGATATCCATGCTTTGATCAGCATCCAAACATTGGTTTGGAATTGATATATTCTCTTTTTACCTAATTATACACCTTTTTGTCTATAATTTGCCATGTATGAATTAAAAATGTGACAGCCTTGTTTCTAGCTGTGCACTTCCTGCTACCATGGCGTGTTAGGGGCTTTCGCCCGTCAGATTGCTCCCATGCCGGGCGTATATACAAAAGAGCCGTCCCGCAAGGCGGGACAGCTCCTGGTCGTATCGTGACATGCCTGCTGCATCATGACATACCGTCTACTCTGAGAACAGCGGTGTTGAAAGATAACGTTCACCGGTGTCAGGGAGTATGGCTACTATAACCTTTCCGGCATTTTCAGGACGTCTGGCAAGCTCTGTCGCTGCCCAGACTGCAGCTCCGGAAGAAATACCGACGAGGAGCCCCTCAGTCCTGGACAATTCACGTCCAGCCGTAAATGCATCTTCATTTTTCACCCTTATTATTTCATCATACACATTTGTATTCAAAACCTGAGGGACAAATCCTGCACCAATGCCCTGGATCTTGTGAGGGCCTGCCTTGCCGCCTGACAATACCGGTGATGCGTCCGGTTCCACTGCAACTACCCTGATACCAGGTTTCCTGGATTTCAGGTATTCGCCGGTACCTGTAATTGTTCCTCCGGTTCCTACACCGGCAACAAGGATATCGACTTTGCCGTCCGTATCTTCCCAGATTTCCGGGCCGGTGGTTTCTCTGTGTATCCGGGGATTCGCCGGGTTTACAAACTGGCCCGGTATGAAGGAATTGGGGGTCTCCCGGGCAATTTCTTCTGCCCTGGCTATGGCACCGGGCATCCCTTTGGAACCCTCAGTCAGGACAAGCTCCGCACCATATGCTTTCAGAAGATTCCTGCGCTCAATGCTCATTGTCTCAGGCATGGTAAGGATGACACGGTATCCCCGCGCCGCGGCAACCGCTGCAAGACCTATTCCTGTATTACCGCTGGTCGGTTCGATAATCACAGAATCGGGTTTGAGCAGACCTTTCGCTTCAGCATCATCGATCATTGCCTTTGCAATCCTGTCCTTCACACTGCCCGCCGGATTGAAATACTCCAGCTTTCCTATGATAGTCGCCCCAAGGCTGTGCTTTTTTGCATAATTGGTGAGTTCGAGCAATGGTGTTTTTCCGATGAGATCAGTGAGATTTTTGTAGATTCTTGCCATTATATTACCTCCTTTAATATTATCTGCTTTCCTGACGGCACCGGCAGCTTCCTGTTATTCACAGCATTCTTGTTCTGCTGATACAGTACATTTCCGCCAATTATATATAATTGCCTTGTCTGTTCCGGAAACGGTCCGCCTGCCGGTTCATTTCCAATAGTTTATTCAGTGTCTTCAGTACATATTATTCATATATGTTTAATACTATATTGTCATCATACAGCGATAAACAGATTTTGTCAATAGAATTCTTTAAAAAAATTTATTTAATATATATGAATAGTATGCTATTGACAAATGCTATATTTTCCCTTATTATATGAATACATACTAATTATATATGAAATGAGGAATAAGCTATGAGAATCTCCGCCAAGGGACGCTATGCACTGGCAGCCGTCATTAATATGGCACAGCAGTTTAATAACGGTGAATATATAACGGTCATAAGCATTTCCGAAAAGCTGGGCATCTCAAAAATATACCTGGAGCAGGTCTTTTCGATGTTAAAACGCGGTGGAGTCGTAAAATCGGTAAAAGGTGCCCAGGGCGGATACCAGCTCGTCAAACCGCCCGAACAGATTACTGTACTGGACGTACTGTCGGCTGTGGAAAATTCGATGTTTGAAACCGCTGAAGCCACAGTACCGGAAAACGCTCCGGACATCGAAGCTGCCATGCGTTCATGCGTATTTGAAACTTTGGATAAATCTATCAACGAAACTTTGTCGCAGATCACATTGGATGATCTCGTCACAGAAGCAGAAAAACACAGCCATGAAAGCGCGATTATGTTCTATATATAGATGCGGCGGCATTAATAAATGGCAGAATCCAAAACCAGTAAGTCAGGAGAATGCTTATGGATTTCAGTACCTTATGTATCCATGGATGCAATATTAAGTATGACACGACCGGAGCAGTGAGTGTGCCAATCTTCCAGTCGGCCACCTTTGCGCATCCCGGCGTGGGACTGAGTACAGGATATGACTATTCCAGGGTGCAGAACCCCACACGCGAGCATCTGGAAAGAACCGTCGCCAGGCTGGAGAACGGAACTGATGCCATGGCTTTTTCCTCCGGTATGGCCGCAGTCGCAGCTCTCATGGAGCTGTTCAGGCCGGGTGACCATATTATTGCTTCCGACGACCTTTACGGCGGATCCCACCGGCTGTTCAGCCACATTTCGAGGAAAAACGGGCTTTCCTTTGATTTCGTCGATACATCCGATATATCAGGAATCACAGCGCATATAAGGCCGGAAACAAAGGCGCTCTTCATTGAAACTCCGTCAAATCCGCTGATGCAGGTTACAGATATCGCCGCTGTTTCGGAACTATGCAAAAAGCACGGCTTTCTGCTTATCGTGGATAACACATTCCTTACGCCGTATTTTCAAAAGCCCTTGGATCTTGGGGCTGATGTTGTCGTCCACAGCGGGACAAAATATCTTGGCGGGCATAATGATACATTGGCAGGCTTTCTTGTCGTTTCAGACAGCAGTCTGTCAGAGCGGCTGCGCTTCATTTACAGGACTACCGGCGCCTGCCTCTCCCCATTCGACAGCTGGCTTCTGATCCGCGGGATCAAAACTCTGCCGGTCCGTATGGAGCGCCAGCAGGAAAACGCTGTTAAAATAGCGAACTGGCTCTGTACAAACAACAGGATAAAATCCGTTTATTACGCCGGTCTGCCGTCCCATCCACATTTTGAAGTATCAAAAAAGCAGGCGACAGGCTTCGGGGCCATGATTTCCTTTGAGACAGACTGTGAAAAAACTGCGCTTCAGCTTCTGGAGAATGTAAGGATCATTCAGTTCGCTGAAAGTCTCGGCGGAACAGAAAGCCTCATTACATATCCCATGCTGCAGACACATGCCGACGTACCTGAAGAAATCCGCAGGGCTAAAGGAATAAACGAATGTCTGCTGCGGCTTTCCGTGGGCCTGGAATCTGCGGGAGACCTTATTGAAGACTTAAGACAAGCATTGGAGGGAGCATAGAAATGTCATATTCTTTTGATAAAATCACAGAGCGCCGCGGTACGGATTCCATAAAGTATAACTTTGCCGCAGGCAGAGGAAAACCGGAAGACGTCATCCCGATGTGGGTAGCTGATATGGACTTCCAGTCCCCGCCTGAAGTGCTGCAGGCACTCACTGAAAGAAGCCGTCACGGTATCTTTGGATATGGCGACGCTGTCGGCAGCGAATATTTCGATACTGTGGCCGCCTGGTACACAAATCGTTTTGGCTGGCGTCCTTCCCGGGAATGGCTGGTTAAGACCCCAGGTGTAGTATTTGCCATCTGCACAGCCATCCGCGCACTTACTGATGAAGGCGACACTGTTATGATACAGCAGCCAGTTTATTATCCATTTGCAGAATCAGTAACTGCCAATAAGCGTAAACTTACGGTAAATGAACTTGTTTACAGGGACGGCAGGTATACAATAGATCTGTCCGACTTTGAAAGAAGGGTAATCCGCGACAACGTTAAGCTTTTCATACTTTGCAGTCCTCATAATCCGGTGGGGCGTGTCTGGACAGTTGAAGAACTGACCGCAATGGGAAATATCTGCCTGAAGCATGGTGTTAAGGTCGTTGCAGACGAAATCCACGCCGATTTCGTCTATCCAGGGCACCGCCACCAGGTTTTTGCCGCGGTCAGACCCGAATTTTCAGATATCACCATCACATGTACGTCACCGAGCAAAACCTTTAACCTTGCCGGCTTGCAGATCTCCAACATTTTTATTGCTAATGCCGCCGTCCGCAGACGTTTCAAACAGGAGATCGCCAAAACGGGATACTGCGAACCCAACGTAATGGGACTTACAGCCTGCAAGGCAGCTTATAAATACGGAGCGCAGTGGCTCGACGAACTGATATGCTACCTTGTCTCAAACCTTAACCTTGTGCGGGAATTTGTAAAACATGAACTGCCTGCGGTCAAACTTGTTGAACCGGAAGGCACATACCTGGTCTGGCTTGACTTCAGGGCTCTTGGAATCCCGGACAAAGAGCTGGACGATCTGATCCTGCACAAGGCGGGTCTGTGGCTAGATGCAGGGCCCATGTTCGGTGCCGGCGGAGAAGGCTTTCAGCGCATAAATATTGCCTGTCCCAGGGCAGTCCTTGAAAATGCGCTCGAGAGACTTAAAAAAGCTTTCAGCTCACAGGCAAATGCCGTCTGAGGGATAAAGGGATCTGTAAAAAATTTTCAAAAGCTATTGACAAATAAAATAATTTTAATATAATATATATAAAACATATAGGATTAGTATTATTTATACTCGGTAAGAACATACCGGATAATGTATAGATAATGTATAAATGATCGATTCGGATACAGGGGTTGATTCGATGGGAAACATATCAGATCCTAAAGCAGAATACATTCCTGATGTCAAAACCGGATACGGAACTGATACCGGCAATGTTTACAGGACTATTGCAAAAACCTGTTACAGCACGGTAACTGAAGCTGAATACAGACAAATTCTTTACGGACTGCTGCCGCAGATAAAATGCGGAACTCTCACATTAGTGATGCATGACAGCAAACTGATACAGGTCGATGTATCAGTACAGGAAGAATCCGCTGACGATACTGCGCTACATGGCAGAGCCGGGGCCCCTGAACGGTTTTGCCGATGTTGGCCGTAACATCCGCTTCCAGCATTCATGTGAATTTTGGGGGTATTGCAGTGTATGGTATTGAGAAGGTCAAAGCATTTTCACCGGAAGCAGTTATTTCGGAAGATATCATCTCACAGGAAAACCTGAACAGGATATTCAGATATCTGAAAGGTATCCGTTTCGGAACCGTAACATTGATCATCCAGGATGGAAAAGTCATTCAGGTTGAAAAAACTGAAAAAATCAGGTTGAAGTAATAAAGCATGGTTTACCAAACAAATTGGAGACCGGACTTATGAGCGGTTCATTGTACCGCTTCAGAAGTTTGGTCTCTTTTGTTTTAATGGGACTCTGCATGATTTTCGGGGCTCTGACTGTTTTGCAGGGGCTGTATAGTTTTCAAAATGTGCTCGTGTCCTGCCAGATTTTTCACAGGCTCTGCGCTGATTTCGAGGGGACTCCGGCCCGTCTGCCGGGTTCTGTACGATTCAAAGAGAGCTCCGACCGATTTTACACAGGCACTGCCAGGTAAATAAAGACCTGGCCAGGCAAAAAAGAAAGAATGGAGGGAATTCAATGGCCGGAATATCAAAAAAATTAACTGAGCTGATCGGCAACACACCGCTTCTGGAACTTACAGACTATAACAAAATCCATGGTTTAAGAGGCCGGCTGACAGCTAAACTCGAATACTTCAACCCACTGGGCAGCGTAAAGGACAGGATCGCTTTTGCAATGATCGATGATGCTGAAAAACGCGGGCTCATTAACAAAGAAACCGTAATCATCGAGCCAACCAGCGGAAACACAGGCATAGGCCTCGCCTTTGTTGCAGCTTCGAAAGGATACCGGCTTATCCTTACAATGCCCGACACAATGAGCATAGAACGCAGGAACCTGTTAAGGGCATTGAATGCCGAACTGGTGCTCACCCCAGGTAAGGAAGGCATGAAAGGAGCCATCCGCAAGGCTGAGGAATTATCCGCGCAGATCGAAAACTCATTCATTCCGCAGCAGTTCAACAACCCCGCAAATCCCCGGATACACAGGGAGACAACGGCAGAAGAAATCTGGCGCGATACGGAAGGCAAAGTCGCTGCCTTCGTGGCTGGTGTCGGCACCGGCGGAACCATAACCGGTGTCGGTGAAGTACTGAAAAAGAAAAATCCCGATATAAAGGTTATAGCAGTAGAGCCGTACGATTCTGCCGTACTTTCCGGTTCCGCTCCGGGGCCCCATAAAATCCAGGGCATTGGAGCAGGTTTCGTTCCTTCCGTGCTTAACATGGAAATCCTGGATGAGATTTACAAAGTAAAAACAGAAGATGCTTTCAGAACGGCACAGGCACTGGCAAGATACGAAGGCCTGCTGGTCGGTATCTCTTCCGGCGCGGCAGCTTTCGCCGGGACCCAGATTGCAAAGCGTCCGGAATTCGAAGGGAAAATCATTGTTGTACTTCTTCCCGATACCGGGGAAAGGTATCTTTCCACCCCACTGTTTGAAAGCCTTGAACGAGCCTGAAGGAGGTATTTTATGACATACACAGGCATAAAGCCTGATACCCGTTTTGAGAAAATTTCCGGTCTGCATCCGTGCTTTGGCGCAAAAGCAAACATGACTCGCGGGCGCGTCCATCTTCCGGTCAGTCCTTCCTGCAACATACAATGCAGGTTCTGCAGACGGTGCTTCAATAAGTCTGAGCAACGCCCCGGCGTCACCAGCCGGCTGCTTACACCTGAACAGGCAGCGGAACTTCTGGACAAAGCTCTTGCGATCTGCCCGGAAATCACAGTGGCTGGCATCGCAGGCCCCGGCGACACGCTCGCAACTCCTCATGCCCTTGAAACTTTCAGGCTGATTCACAGGAAACATCCTGAAATTATAAACTGCCTGAGTACAAATGGACTTTTACTGGAGCGTTTTGCCCATGAGCTTATGGATGCCGGCGTCCGGACAATAACAGTAACTGTGAATGCTGTTGATGCTGAAGTACTCTGTCAGATCTGTTCACAAACAGTGCTCGACGGCAGGCTGTACACAGGCGTCAAAGCCGCAGATCTTCTGATCAGAGCCCAAATGCGGGGTATCCGTAAAGCAGCTGGACTCGGTGCAGTTGTAAAAATCAATACCGTGTTGATTCCCGGCATAAATGATTATCACATATCTGAAATAGCCAGGACCACAGCAGAGCTGGGTGCCTCGCTGATCAACATTATACCTCTTATTCCTCAGTATGAGTTTTCTGATCATGAGGCGCCGACCTGTACACAACTGAATGAAGCCCGTAAAGCAGCTGAGGAGTTCCTGCCGGTTTTCAGGCATTGCCGTCATTGCCGTGCCGATGCCTGCGGCATACCAGGACTCAGCGACCTCTCTTTTCTCCTCTTTGAAGGAGACAAAACAATGGAAGAAACATTTTCTCATGGCTGACCGCCAACATCCGCAAGACTTTGTGCTAAACGGATGTATTTGCATAGGCGGATACAATTTTATGGAACTGACCAAATTGCAAGAAACGGATGCAATTGTATAAAACCCAGGAAGGTTTATGAAACGGAGGAAATCATATGAGTAATTTTATCGACAGGCCAAGGTATGCATGTGCGCTTGGCGGTGCCATCGGCACACTTCGTGCTATTCCGCGGGCGATCCCTATCATCCATTCATCAGCCGGGTGCGGACATAACCTGCAGAACGCCATCAATGCCGGCAGCGGCTACCTGGGCGGAGGATACTGCGGCGGCCTTTCACTGCCCAGCACCAATATTTCTGAGCGAGATGTGGTTTTCGGCGGAGAAAAGCGCCTGCGCGAACAGATCGAATCCACACTGGAGATCATGGACGGTGACCTCTATATAGTTCTGACAGGCTGCATGGTTGAAATGATCGGTGATGATATAGATGCGGTGGTTTCAGAATTCGCAGGCTGTGATAAGCCCGTACTGGCCGTTCACACTCCCAGTTTCCGCGGCAATTCATATGTGGGATATGAACTCGTCCTTAATGCATTGATTTCAAAATTTATACCCAGGGTACATGAAAAAACTCCGGGAACCGTAAATGTCCTGGGAATCGTTCCTGCGCAGGACGTTTTCTGGCAGGGAAACCTCAGGGAAATAAAAAGGCTGCTCCAGCGGCTGGGCCTTAATGTAAACACTTTGTTTGGCGAGGGTGAAACACTGGAAAGCATCGCAAAAGCTGGTGAGGCAGTTCTTAATATCGTCGTTTCCGATGTGTACGGCATCAGGGCCGCAAGGAAATTCGAGGAGATTCATGGTATCCCCTTTATCGCTGCAGGTTTCCCGATTGGTATAGATGCATCGGCAGAGTTTCTGCGGGCAGTGACTCAGACACTCGGATTGGATTCGGCCATGACTGAAGAAGTCATCCGGCAGGAAAAGGCAATATACTACGGTTACATGGAACGGCTAGCCGACATCTACAACGATATAGACCTGCAGCGCTATGCCATAGTCGTCGGAGACAGCAACTATGCACCGGCCGTGTCGCGGTTCCTTTCGGACCAGTTGGGATGGCTGCCGCAGCTTGCAGTTGTCACGGACATCCTGGATGAAACAGAAAAAAGCACTGTGGCAGCGCGTTTTCACGGCTTCGAATCCGGCATTGAACCGCAGGTGCGGTTTGATACCGATACATCATCGGTAAAACGTTATCTTGCCGAATCATGGCCGCGTAATCATAACGAACGCTACTTTGACTCAATGCAGCCGGCTGTTATTGTCGGAAGCGTATTTGAGCGCGATATCGCATCAGAGTTCAACGTTCCCCTGCTGACAGTATCATATCCGGTCACCAACCGGGCAGTGCTTAACAGGGCCTATGCCGGTGTCAGCGGGGCTTTAAGCCTCACGGAAGATTTAATAAGTGTCCTCGTGGCAGGACGATAGGAGGTCGAATATGGATTATTTAAATGCAAAATCCGCGCCGGCACGTGAAGACCGGCTGAAAACCAATATTGCATTTGGCGGAACCTGCGCACAAATAAAAGGCTGCATTTCGGCAGGCTGCTTCGGAAAAAATGGCTGTCTGAACCTTGCCGGGCGCCGTTTCTCACAAACATACGGCTGCCAGTTCTCACTGAGCCTGTCAACGCTCAACACTCTGCGCAAAACCGTCATTATAATGCACGGGCCTGTCGGCTGCGGCATCTGCAGCATTGCCACGGTCGGCGTAAATCAAAACTTCAAGCGTCTGCGGGACCCCAACGCCGAAGGGATAATCTGGCTCTCCACCAATCTTGACGAAGCAGATGTTATCAACGGCGGAGAGAAAAAACTCCGTGAAGCAGTACTTTACGCAGACCGGGAATTCCGCCCGGAAACCATTATCGTGGCAAATGGCTGTGTCCCTGCTCTTATAGGAGATGATACAGACAGCATCCTTGCCGACCTTGACACCAAAACCGCCGCCGATCTCGCCGAAGTACACTGTGAAGGTTTCAAAACAAAAGTAATGGCCACAGCCTATGATGCCGTTTATCACACTATACTGAAAAAGTATCTGAAGAAGCCTGACAGGCGTGAGTATCTGGTGGAGCCGGATCTGGAAAAGCTGAAGGAGCAATATCGTATCAGCCGCAATGTGAACGTCCTCACCGTAAGTTCCATGAGCAGGCAGGATGAGCTGGAGCTTCAGCGGCTGCTCAATGCGCTGGGACTGAATGTCACTTTTTTGCCCTGCTTCGCAGAACCCGAAGACTTCCGGTACTCGTTGGAAAGCTCCCTGAATGTCTGCATATGCGGTACCCACGACGACTATTTTGTCGAGCATGTTAAGGCAAAGTACGGCATCCCGTTTATGATTGATACCATGCCCATCGGCCGGAAAAATACTGACAGATGGATCATGAAAATCGCAGAACATTTCGGGCTGGAAAAGGAAGCAAAAAACCTTATAGCTTTTGAAAACAGGCTGCTTAATGAAAGCCTGGAACCTTTCCGCAAAGCCCTGGCAGGAAAAAGTGCATTCCTTGCCGGGGGAGAAGTCAGGATCATTGCAACAGCCGAGATACTGCAGGACCTGGGAATGCGGATCGCAGGCTTTAAGGCTCATCATTTCGATCAGTTCATTGAGCCCGTATTCAGCGCACTGGAAAATGTAGATGATGTACTGATGGGCGTGGCCACAAACCAGCCTTTTGAACAGTCAAACCTTCTGAACCGTCTGAAACCGGATGTGTTCATAACACATACAGGCGGCAACAACATCGCTGCCAAACACGGGATACCAATCCTGCCGCTGTTCGGGCCCAGTTTCAACTATCTCGGCTATTCGGGAGTATTCGAAGTGGCGAGACGGCTTAACCGCATTATCAAAAACAGCCAGTTTAACAGGAAGCTCTCTGAAAACACGAGTCTTCCGTTTAAAAAGAGCTGGTATGAAAAAGATCCGTTTGCCTATGTCAGAATGCATGAGATATAACGGAGGTGAAAGAATCATGCAAATTTACAGGCAAATAGAAAAGCAAACCTGGCAGCCAGGTGATGAACAGGGCGGCAGTGATGAGCAGGCAAGCAGGCAGCAAGATGAGCCGGCAGAGACGTCTCGGTCAATAAATGGACATCAAAGGGCCGTTAAAATGAACTTCTTCGAAAAAGCCTCTGAAGATAGTAAAAATAGGAGGATTGCCGGAGCAAGCGAATATCGGAAGTCTTTAATAAGCGGGTATGGAATCAGTGAATTCAACGAGGTTACAAAAAGCAGGCACAATAAGTCAGCAGTAAATGAATATAAAAAGGCTGCAGCGGGGAAAATCCGACGTTTCGATTTCAGGACCCTGCTTCCGGCCCTGAGCGCTTCCCTGACCCTGGCTGTGCATCTGCTGGTCCCTCAGAGTTCTTCGTATACATTCAAAGCTCTGCCTTATTTCACTGTGGTACTAACCGCAATCATCGTTATAACAGTCATCGCAGCAGTATGCTGCATTTTCAGCGGTAAGCTGCGGGAGCGTTATGCCTATAAGTCCCTCTTTTTTGCAGTCTTTATGCTGCTGCTGAATGTTTTGAACATTGTGACCCTTAAGCTTGTGCTGCTGCAGCCTATCTACTTCCCAAGTCCTGACAGGATCCTCAAAGTCTTTGTTGACGACTGGGAATTTATGCTCAAATGTCTGGGCCATTCTCTGAGGCTGCTGGCTTCGGGGTATTTCATTGGGGCAGCAGCCGGCTTTGCCACCGGGATACTTGTAGGATGGAGCAAAAAGTGGAGCTACTGGATAAATCCGCTTGTCAGGATCATAGGGCCTATCCCCTCCACAGCCTGGGTGCCGATCGCCCTGGTCTCGCTTCCGACAACTTTTTCCGCCAGCGTTTTCCTGATCTCCCTTGCCGTATGGTTTCCAACCACTGTGCTCACAAGTTCGGGCATTTCCAATGTCCGTATGTCATACCTGGAGGTTTCTGATACACTGGGTGCGAAGACATTCCACAAAATATTCAGAGTTGCCATCCCTTCAGCTATGCCCATGGTTTTTATCGGACTGTTTAACGGAGCCGGGGCATCCTTCATCACACTGATGACAGCAGAAATGATGGGCGTCAAGTACGGCATCGGCTGGTATATAAACTGGCAGAGGGATATGCTTTCATACGCAAACGTATATGCAGGGCTTATCGTAATAGCAGTAACATTTTATCTGATCATTACACTGATGTTCCGGATAAGGGACCGTATCCTGGTATGGCAGAAGGGGGTCATTAAATGGTAAACTCCGCACCAACAGGCAGCATTCGTGCTGAAAACATTCGTAAAACCTTCGAACAGCCTGACGGTCAAAAGGTAACCGCACTGGACAACGTAAACCTGGAAATAAGGGCAGGAGAATTCGTATCCCTGATAGGGCCATCCGGATGCGGTAAATCCACATTTCTCAGGCTTCTTGCAGGGCTTGCCGTACCTGATTCCGGGCAGCTGACTTTGGACAGCGTGCCAATTACATCGGCCGGTTATGAAAGATGCCTGGTATTTCAGGATCCCACCCTCTTCCCCTGGCTGACAATTTATGAAAATGTGGCCTTCGGTCTGAAAGTCAGGCACCTTCACCGTGAAAGGAAGACAGAAATCCGGGATTTTATACGGCTGGTCGGTCTGGAAGGATTCGAAAAAGCTTACCCGCATCAGCTTTCAGGAGGAATGGCTCAAAGAGCTGCCCTGGCCCGGGCCCTGGTGAACCATCCCAAAGTACTGCTTCTTGATGAACCCTTTGGCGCCCTTGATGCTTTTACCCGCATGAATATGCAGGATGAGCTGCTCAGGATATGGAAAGAAAGGAGCACAACCATGGTCATGGTGACACATGACGTTGACGAAGCGATCTACCTGAGCGACAGGATCATTGTCATGTCACCCCGGCCGGCTAGAATAGAAAAGATAATTCCCGTTGCAATAGGACGTCCCCGCGACCGGGATCTGCCCGACTTCCTCCAGCTGCGCGCCAGGATACTTCAGATACTGCACTTTGCAGGCAACCGGGATGAAATCCAGTATTATCTGTGACATCACGGCATTGCCTGCTGTAAAAAGCCTGTCTGCCAATAAAATCTTTATCAGGCGTGGAAACAGATTGATTTCCTGGAATGAATGAGGAGCAAAGTTGCCATAGCAATGAGGATGTCTGCTGAAGCTTGTTTTGGCAAGCCCGGTCAGGTGTTTTGAAGCTCAATGACTGTACATGCAGCTGCTCAGCTGTTGCGGATACAGATATAAAAACTGCTCCATAGTTAAAATAAGCCGCAGTGGATTATAAAAACAATGTGAAAGAAAATAACCTGAAAGGAGAACTGATAACATGTGCTTGCTTAAAAAAAACCATCGTGTCCTGTCTCTAATGATCTCTTTTGCAATACTGGCGGCTCTGATTTCCGCCTGCTCATCAAAACAGATTTCCGGCTCTTCAAAACTGACTTCCGGGGATATTTCCAGCGGTTCTGAATGCTGCCATTCTTCAGAATCAACAGGTATGCAGCAAGCCGCAGCTTCAGATGACGAATTTATCCTGCGCATCGGCTGGAGCGGAAGTCTGTGTGAAGCACCGCTTCATATGGCTGTCGAAAAAGGCTTTTTCGATGAGGAAGGTCTGAAATACGAGCTTGTCAAACTTTCACCGGGTACTGCCTTCGATGCTGTCACCGCCAACCAGATAGATGCCGGCTTCTCTCTCCTGGCAAGCCTTATCCAGCCACTCTCCAACGGCCTTCCAGTAAAAATCACAACCGGTTTGCATACAGGCTGCGACAAAGTGCTTGTAAAAGCCGACTCAGGAATATCGGATCCAAAGGATTTCATAGGCAAAAAAGTTGGCGTCCCGAGCTACACATCGAGTCCTTACATTTTTTGTAAACGTGTATTGGCTGATAATGGTGTAGATGTTACAGCACAAAATTCACAGGTGGAGTTTGTAGTCTACGCCACCGCCGACCTTCCCATGGCTTTGGAAAATGGAGCTGTTGACGCCATCGCGATGAATGATCCCACAGCCACGATAGCTGCAAATGATTACGGCTTTGAAGTTATTTTCGATTCAGCCATCGATCCGCCGTATAACGAACAGTATTGCTGCTCAGCGTATGTCCGGACAAATATAGTCTCAGAGCACCCTGATATTGCTGCTAAATACACCCGTGCAATGCAAAAGGCCAGCGCCTGGGTACAGGAACATCAGGATGAAGTTACTCAGATCCAGTACGAGAAAAAATGGGTTGCGGGTGATCCGAAGGTAAACGCCGGCGTACTCAAAACATTTAACTACATTCCTTCCTATTCGAAAGCCTATGATATGTTCGGACTGCTCGCAAATCAGCTCCAGCAGGTCGGTATGCTGGAAAAGGACGTCGATGTCGAAGCGTTACAGGAAAACAGTTTCTTTAAGCCGGACAGCCTTATATATGACTAAGAGATGAAGTGACAAATGGCAAGAACGAGGCTGTATGACAGAAAGATGGCATTTTGAATGGCATTGGCTGTTTTGTCCGTGACAGAACTAAACCCGCGACATGATAAAAAATTCGGGCTGCTGTTCTGCCATCCGGCGTTTTGTAACAATTGGCTGCAGTGTATCAGTTTGATACCGTGCCATCCGGATGTTATCGCCGAGGATCAGAAAGTGAGGTCTAGTATGGAAGTAAAAGCTAAATGGAGAGTTGCCATCGGAAGTACGGATGGAAAAGTCATCAATGAGCATTTCGGCCGTGCCCGCCAGTTCCTTATTGCAGATATAGCAAGGGACGGTACTGTAACATTTGTGGAAAATCGTCCAGTAACTCCGTTGTGTCAGAGCGGTGAGCATACCCGTCAGGGACTTGAAGCCAGTATCGCCGCGCTGCGGGACTGCTGTGCGGTACTTGTCGCTCAGATAGGCATAACGGCCAAAAGAGCTCTGGAGTTATCTAAAATAGCTGTTTTTGAGGAGCCTGACATTATAGAAGGCTCATTGAAAAAGCTGGCAGATTATTTTATCAGGACAAATTTTGAACAACCGGAGGAATGAAGCATGAGCAAGAAAACAAAACAAATAGCCATCTACGGCAAGGGCGGCATTGGAAAATCCACGACAACATCAAATTTGTCTGCTGCTCTTTCCAGGCTGGGATATAAGGTAATGCAGTTCGGCTGCGACCCAAAAAGCGATTCCACCAATACACTGCGGGGAGGGACTTATATTCCCACCGTGCTGGATACGCTGCGGGAAAAAAGCACAGTCAACGCTCACGATGTAATCTTCGAAGGCTTCAATGGCGTATACTGTGTCGAAGCCGGAGGCCCCGCACCGGGTGTCGGCTGTGCCGGCCGCGGCATAATAACTGCCGTGGAATTGTTCAGGCAGCAGCGCATCTTCGAAGAGCTGGACCTGGATTTTGTCATTTACGATGTGCTTGGTGACGTAGTTTGCGGCGGTTTTGCCGTCCCGATCAGGGAAGGTATCGCAGAACATGTATTTACTGTTTCATCGGCAGATTTTATGGCAATTTACGCAGCAAATAATCTTTTCCGCGGCATTCAGAAATATTCCAATTCCGGCGGAGCTTTGCTCGGCGGAATAATCGCCAACTCTATCAATGCTCCTTACGCAAGGGAGATCATCGATGATTTTGTCAGCAGGACCAAAACACAGGTAGTGGAATATATACCCCGATCTGTAACAGTCACTCAGTGTGAACTGCAGGGGAAAACAACCATAGAGGCTGCTCCTGACTCGGAACAGGCCAGGATTTATTTCAGCCTTGCAGAAAAGGTGGCCTCCCATACCGAATCCAGGATACCATCGCCTCTTGGCATCCAGGAGCTAAGGGACTGGGCGGCAGGATGGGGCGACTATCTGCTGGCTCTGGAAACCGGGAACATACGTCCTGAGCTTTCCGGCAATATTTAAGACGGTTTCCCCGTCATAAAAACTCTCGCATGCGAAAACTCTCTGAAATATGAAAGAAATATTTCTCCAGAGGGTTTTCGTCAGAGAGCGTTTTCTGCACAAAACTTACTGCTTCAATGTCTTTGTCCGGGGGTTGATTTAGCTGCAGATGTGGTGATATACTATAGTGAGCTGGCTGTATTGCTGACCGGGCTAATGATAAGGTTTGTATGTATGGTCCGGCAGGTTTGCAGGCTGAAAAGTGTGAAATTAACGGAAGAATATTCTGTGAACGTGCGGATGTGGCGGAATTGGCAGACGCGCTGGATTTAGGTTCCAGTGGGCGACCGTGCAGGTTCAAGTCCTGTCATCCGCACCAAATAAACACCGTCCAATGGTAATAGTAACAAGGGCGGTGTTTGTTTTTGCCTGATCTGTTATCGTATGATCCGGACATCAATAAAAATAGAAACTATATATAAAATCTTCAATAACCTTGCGGAAATTCGCTCCGATTTGGTCTGTTACTTCCTCCAGTTCATATTCATCCAGATTTGCGGCGTCAATTGCTTTGCTGCTGTCAAATACAAGCATGGATTTATCTGTTAAGTCCCTGGCAATGCCATTAAAACCTATAAGCATCTCATCATCCCGGCAGATGCGCAGTTTGAGCAAATCTGTATTTTTGCTGTCATCATCCGGGCCCGCAGTTAAAACTGCCTCAATTTTGTCATAGTTATCATATACAACCAATTTGTACGTCCCATAACCCAGGCCGATATTGTTTTCTCCTTTTCCGCTGCCAGCATAGGAAATTTCGGCCATGGCATCGTCAATGCTCCATATAATACCCTTGCCATCCGGGCCGCTGTACAGATGGAGTGTTTCAGGCTTTTCATCCGATTGCCTGTTAATGTTTATTTCTGTTACTTTGTCACCTTCCGCGTCAGTGTAAGTATTAATTGCAATTGCCGTATCAATAATGCGGATTTGCCTTACGACAATGTTGTTCCCGCTGTCAGCGAATACTTTCATTTTCATAATAATCTCATCGCTGCCATGTTTAAGTTCACTATCCAGCTGGTTCCTCTCATATGCAAGAATAGCTTTGATTTTTTCTTTTACCTCAGCATTTTCATCAACGCTGATATTATTCCGGTAGATATACTCATCCACACTGTCTGCCAAAGCCCCTTGAATATCATACTTCAGTATCAGTTCGATCAGTTCATAATCATCTTCGAGTGTTTTCAGCACCTTATCAGCAATATCATGCATATCTTTTTCACTAACCGTAAATTCAACCGATCTGCAGTTTTTGATTTCAGCTGTCTCTTCTCTGCTGCCGCTTTTCCATGAATAAATGCTTATACCATCTTCATCATGCGTCTTAAAATTTTCTTTGGGAATGTTGTCCAGCACTATTTTAAAATATTTTGACAATTCATCATCGATAAACCGGGTATCTTTATTCAGGTCGTTTTTATACTCATCCGGAGTTTTGATTTCCTTGCTTTCATCCAAAACTTCCCTGCCTTCCAGTTTATTTACAATTTCATTTATTTTATCAATGTCTATGCGGAAATAGTCTTCGTATAAAAGCGGCAATCCAAAACCTAATATTTCACTGTCCTGATACAGCAATGCATCGACCAGCTTTTTGTCCATATAATCAACAGACAAATAGCTTGCTGCTTTATCCCTGCCGTAATCGACCTGCAGGTTAAGGCTGAACTCATCCGGATCAATATATCCGGGAATATCTTCATCACCGCTGAAATCACTGATGGTAAACGTTATGTCTTTACTGAATGGCTTGGCTTCGGAAGAAGCAATTAAATCATTGTATATCTTATTTAGCGATATTTTGCTGTTCCTGGATTCCAGATAACTATAATAAGTTTTTGCGGACATGAATTTCCATATGTTCGCTTTTGCATAAACTCCCAATAAAGCAATAAACACAACAGCTGCTGCTAATATTATGAGACCTTTGTATTTTTCCCCGGCGCCCGCTCTGCCGCTGGTCATACTGGTGCCCTCTGCGCTGCCGTCCGCCGGAGTCTTGCTTCTCTGCCCGATTGATGCGCCTTCTGCCGGCTGAACTGCCTGACGTACCTCCTGTCCGCAGCTGGAACAAAACCTCGCTTCGTCAGGGATTTCATGACCGCATTTTGAACAAAACATAGCAAACCTCCTGGTTTTACTTAACTTACAACTCATCAGAGCAGCAGCTTCATAGGCAGATGCTCTGTTTATAGCAAAGCTTAGCAGCAAGTAACATCATGTCACAATATTATACGATATATTCACTGGAATTCTTGTGATTTTGTTCCAATTACATGAATTCATTAAGCAAATCAGCTGCTCAAAAGCGCTGCTTGTTCATCCCGTGCGGCGATATTGCACTGTCTGCTCAAAAATCAGGCCGCGCAGCGCCAAAATTCGCATACTGATGAAGGCAGCAGTTACAGCGCCTGCTTCAAAACTGATACTGCAGTTCCGCACTCCCATTTATGCAGCAGGTCTATGAAATCTTTCTCCGGAACCGGTCTGCTGAATATATACCCCTGCCCCGCATTACATTTTATCTCACGAAGATAATTCAGCTGCTCCCTGTTTTCTATTTTTTCAACTACCAGCTTAATATTCAGCTCTTTAGCCATATTAACGATATGCCTTGTAATAATTGCGCTGGTTTCATCAGTATCGATATCTCTTATAAAAGAGCCGTCAATTTTTATTATATCGATATTAAGCGAATTTATATACGCCAGCGAGGAAAAACCCGTGCCGAAGTCATCAAGCGCCACCTGTATGCCGTATGACTGCAGTCTTTTAATATCCGAAGCTACTTTTTTCTTATTGTTTATAAAAATACTCTCTGTAATTTCCAGGATAAGAAAATGCGGATCCAGGTCAAATTCATCAAGTATGTCCATAACACTTTCAACAAAATTGTTTTCGAAAAACTGGATACCTGAAATATTGACCGACATCTTTATGGCAGGCAATCCATCATCAATCCATTGCCTGTAATTTCGGCACACTTCTCTTAATACCCAGTTCCCCATACTTATAATAAAACCGCTTTCCTCAGCAAGTGGAATAAATTCTTTGACCGGTACCATTCCCCACTCCGGGTGTTCCCACCTGATCAGTGCTTCTGCGGCAATTATATGATTTGTCACAAGGTTGACTATAGGCTGATAAAAAACTCTCAGCTGGTTTTTTCTGACTGTTTTGCGGAGATCATTACGCAGTCGGAATTGCTTATAATTAAAGCTGCTTATTTCCGGGGAATAAAACTTGAAGCTTCTGCCTTCATCCTTATTGCGGAACAATGCGGATTCTGCGTGACATATAAGTCTTTCAGCATTTTGCTCATCTTTGTCATACAGACTGATTCCCATAAACACATTTACATTTAGCTCATACTCTTCAACAAAAAAGACATGACTGAACAGTTCAGCAATTTTTCCCGCATACCTTTCATATTCTGATGCTGTATCAAAGCCCCGAACTATAATACCAAATCTGTCTCCCGTATACCGGCACAAAAAGTCTGATTCACTTAAATGACGCCTTATCCTCTCACAGATCTGGATGATAAGCTGATCTCCGATATTATATCCTAAAACATCATTTATATATCTTAATCCTTCAACTTCCATTATTATAACAGCAAATCGGCCGCCATTTTTTTGCGCAATATGACACATCAGCCGTACCTGGTCCACAAAGAGAACTTTGTTTGGGAGTCCTGTCAGATCATCATGCGTTGAAATGTATTCCATCCGTTTAAGAAGTTCTATATTGTCGCTGATATTTCTGAAATTAGCTGCGATACCTTCTATTTCTTTGTCATACAGCATGTTCTTCATTGACAGTTCCAGATACACTTCTTTGCCCTGTTTGTTTTTAAACATAACAACATCTCTGTTTTCCGTGTACACGGAGGACAATACAAGTTTAAACAGTTTTTTCATCTTATGCAGTTCAGTGCCTTCAAAGAAATCAAATACTTTTCTGCCGATACATTCTTCCGGTTTGAAGCCGGTTACACGTTCACATGCTTCACTGATATATTTGATTGTTCCGTCCTGTGAAAGAATCTCGAATACGTCATTGGAATTCAGTGCAAAATAATGTAACCTTTTCTGGATTTTAAGCATATCTTCCTGTTTCAGGCCGGTATCGTCCGGCGGCATGTTACTTTCATTGCCGGCAATGAAACCGTTTGCCTGAACAGATGCATAATTTCTTACTTTTCCGGATACGTAGCTGCCTGTCCAGTTTTTTATCAAATTATACTTTGTTTTTCTCATGTCTCCCTCCAAAGAATAAAAAACTTCGTCAGCAGCAAAACTCATTATTGCTGCTGAAAGAGCATCAGCAACTTCCCGTTCCTTTTAACATGATCATTGAATTAAGATAAAGATCCGGCCATAAAATAACAAAAGCTTTGAATTTGCTGGCCGTGATGGTTAGACATCTGTTTGACTAAAAAATCTGCAAAAGATGACAAACACAAATATTTCATCTGTATAACTGATTCTGATAAAATGTTCCACATACTGGCACTGTCCTTGCTGCGTTTTTGGCTGATTATCATTGATCATTCACTATTTTTTTACCATTATAGCATACCCACCTATGAGTTTACATATTCTACGGCGCAAATTCAATATATTTTCGCCGATACGTTGAAAGCAACGTTTACCAGATAATATGCCCGCATAATACAAACCCGGATCAGGCAAAAATATGTTAAGCACCGGGCCTTATATAACAGGCATATTTCCCGGTTAAGCCCGGCTTAAAACACAGCATCACTGATCATGCCGCCGTAACATCTTCCATGGTCCATGATGCCGTGTTTTGCATAAATAATGTGTTTGTTACTTATTTTCACCGAAATAGATTCTGGGAGATACCATAACAAAGCTCCCCTCTGCGAACATAATATTGTTCCTCATTTTGATCTGTACCTGGTTTAGTATTCCAACCAAATCACTTCTTTCATTTTCATCAATCGTAAATTCGATGCCGTACTCATAAAGGCCGTCTTTTCGTTCACATGAACGAACCGGATAACCATACAGCTTTAAAGCGGTTCCTATCAGGTCAGCGGAAAACTGCAGCAATAAATCACTTTCCACCGGCAGACGTAAATCTGTAATGAGGCAAAGCCCCCCGGGCCCGATATCTTTAATCAGCACCTTCGTATTACCGGCATTAACTTTTTTCCCTTTAACCAATGAAACCGTCATCTCCGCTTCCAGCAGATTACGGAACTTCAGCCTGAAATACCTGCGTCTTTCGGTTCGCGGCTTCACCGCCAGATTATTGACTATTATCGGCCTGCATTTCCTCCTGGCCAGGATCTTCCTGAAGTCATTCGACGGGACCGGGCAGCTGTATATATGTCCCTGTCCCGCATAGCATTTAACCTCCCGCAGATAACTCAGCTGTTCCCAGTTTTCGATATTTACAGCTACCAACGAAGTTTTCAGGTCTTTGGCCATATTTACAATATGCCTTGAAATAACAGTGCTTGTTTGATCATCATCGATGTTCCTGATATAAGAACTGTCGAATTTAATAATGTCAATATTTATTGAATCCAGATAAGCCAGCAGATAGAAGTCCCTGCCCAGATCGCCCAGGGCTGTCCGTACTCCATATGACTGCAGCCTTTCAATATCGGAAATCACTTTATCGGCATCGTTCAAAAAAATGTCCTCTGTTATTTCTATAATAAGAAAAGATGGGTCCAGCCTGAATTCTTCAATTATGTTTTTGACACTTTCAGCAAAACCGCTCTCAAAGAACCGGAACCCTGAAATACTGACAGCCATCTTTATGGCAGGCAGTCCATCATCGGTCCACTGCCTGTAATTCCGGCAAACCTCCCTCAACAGCCAGGTTTCGATATTTCTGATAAATCCAGTTTTTTCAGCAAGAGGTATAAACTCTTCCGGCATCAACGTCCCCCATTCCGGGTGTTCCCATCTGAGCATCGCTTCTGCAGCAATCAGATCATTTGTCGCCAGGTTGACAACAGGCTGATAAAAAACTTTCAGCTGATCTGCATCAATTGCTTTGCAAATTTCGTTGTTCAATTGAAATTGCTTATAATTTAAAGTGCTTATATCCGGGGAGTAAAACCTGAACATCCGGTTTTCATTCTTGTTCCGGAATAATGCGGATTCCGCATGACATATCAGTGTTTCAGCTTCCTGATCATCATTGCCGTACAAACTGATCCCTATTGAAACGTTTACTTTTAAATTATAATTTTCTACAGCAAAGTTATCATCAAATAATTTCGCCACTTTCCCTGCATATCTGTCAAATTCCATTATCGTATCCAGGTTCTGTACCAGAATGGCAAATCTGTCTCCGGAATATCTGCACAAAAAATCCGACTCATTTATATTTTGCCTGATCCTTTCGCTGATCAGAACAATCAGCTGATTTCCAATATGGTATCCCAAAGCATCATTTACATACTTCATTCCCTCAACTTCCAGCATTATCACGGCAAATCTGCCGCGTATTTTATCTGTTTGACGGCAAAGCGTTCTCAGTGTATTCGTAAAGGAAAGTTTGTTAGGAAGACCCGTAAGCTCATCATGGGTTGATATATATTTCAGCCACTCAATCGTATTAAAGTATTCAGTGACATTTCGTACCTTAATTAAAATGCCCCTAATCGCAGGCTTTTGCAGCATGTTTCTCATTGAAATTTCCAGGTAAGTTTTTCTGCCTTCTTCGTCTTTTAGCACGACAACATCGTTAACTTCCATGTCACCGGTGATTAATACAGTATCAAACAACTCTTTCAGCTTCTTCAGTTCAATACCTTCATAGAAATCAAATACTATCCTGCCGATACGTTCTTCAGTCTTGCAGCCAATTACCCGTTCACAGACCTCACTGATATATTTGATTCGGCCGTCAGGTGATAGTATTTCAAATAATACTTCATTGGATTTCAGGGTATGAACATGATGTTTTCTCGGAATTTCGATCAGATCATCGTATTTCCTTTCCATAATCCTGTACAGCTCTGTATCGGCTGCGAATACCGGATTTTCCTCCGATTGGGCAAGGTCGGCGGTGTCTTCTTTTCTGTTGCTGTTTACAGCATTTTGGGTAAAATGATTTTCATCAAACATGTTTCCCTCCAAAGCAAATAAAACTAATATAAAATAACGAAAATAACAGTAACCCCGGGATCGGACTGTTAATACATTCTTATGTCTTTATATTATCACTTATTTTTTTATCACTTTTTTACTAAATTATTATCTGAAGACTTGACTGGAGAGTAATTTGCCGGTCAATCCCAGCTGTCCGGAATGACCTGGCATCAGCCGGATCTGACATACTGAGCAAATAAACCATTGGAAAAACAGTTACTAATGTTCTTCTCATATCGACACTGTCCTTACTGTGGATGATGCTCCAAATTGTGCTGCGTTCATTTTCTCAATGAGATTATAACAGTGCTTTGGAATTTTTTCAATCTTTTTATTACAGTTTCCTGTTTTTGCGGCCAACCCGGCATAAGTTTTTCAAACTGATGTTAAGACAATTAAGTTTCCCGGGTTCAGCCATGCAATAACAGAGCAGCATATACGGCCCATATCCTTATCGGTTACGCCTTATTTCTGCAACAGACCCGGACAGCATTGTGCAGGCATTCAATATTTATCCGTTCACGGCCAGTTTCCTTTTCGCCGTCCAGTGTCCAGTCCATATCCTCCGGAGCAGTAACAGTCACCCGGTCTGTATTTATGAATGTGATCATACTGCAGTTATAAGTTTGATTTTTCAGTGCCTGTACACATTCTGTGAGTTCTGCTATGTCTTTCGGAGCACGTATCAGCAGCAGTTCAAACTTTCCGTCACGAAGATCGACCAGGTCCTCGGACAGCGTCAGGATACCGCCGACACTGGTGGAATTGCAGATGGCGCCAAAAATAAATTTGTCTTCCACGACCATCCCATCCGGCAGTTCAAAGCGTACCTGATAGGATTTCAGCTGCAGCAGCTCCTGGATGCCGCTCAGGATATAAGCTGCATGGCCCAGTGCATTTTTTAGTCCCTGTGGCGTAGAGTAGCTTGTTCTGGTAAATGCGCCGAATGAAGCGACATATGAAAAATAACGGCCCTCAAAACAGCCAACATCCAGCTGCATCGTGTTTCCTTCCGTAATATCACGGGCAGCCTGCAGTACATCCGAAGACATATGGAGACTTGACGCAAAATCATTGGTGGAACCTGCGGGTATATAACCAATCGGGATATCCCGTCCGCTTTTCAGCACGCCTGATATGGTTTCGTTAAATGTTCCGTCGCCGCCTGCGCAAACGATGAGGTCCATTTCAGGAGCATAGCGCAATACTGCCTGCTCACCGTCGCCCCTGCTTTCCGTAATATATGTTACAACAGTATATTCTGCACGGTTAAAGATATCAATTATATCTGCCAGATACTTGCGGGCTTTTTTCTGCCCAGCACATGGATTCACAGTCAGTAAAAGTTTTTTCATGTACAACAACTTCCTTTTTTATTTAAACATAACTATAATTATCAATATCATAAGTTTCCAGAGGTATAATTACCATAATCCCGGATTCTAAACTGAAACTAAACAGGAAATTGCCCTGGCAATCCGCGGTATTTTAGCCGATGATCCTGATTTCCCCTGTTCCCGGGAAGCCAGAACAGCCTCAATTACATGCGGTCCGCGGAAGTTTCGTTTCAGTTCAGGATCATGATGTAAGCTTGCCGCAAACACAATGGAAGAGGTGTTATTTGTGCAGGAAAATCAAACATCACTGACTAACGGATCAAACTATACAATAAAAACCAGGTCCATTGCTGGCTTGACGACGTGATTCCTTTTTGTGAGGTTTTCGTTATCCCTTACTTCTGGTATGTTCTGATCGTTGCATCGCTGCTGTATTTTGCGGCATATAATCCAGACGGGTTTAAGAAACTGATGACTTTCATCATCGTCACACAGGTAGTTGCCACAGCAATTTACATTATTTTCCCCAGCAGGCAGGAACTGCGGCTTCAATGCACAAATAGCATGGGTTTCGGGATCTACGGCAGTATTCGGCCTGTCCCTTTTTTAACAGCCTGTATAAAATCTTCGATAGTCAAGAGCTCATGGTCGAATTCCATGCCGCCGCCCGGGAGCCGGTCTGCAGAGTGTGCATCAGAGCCGCCCGTCTGGCACAGCGAAAATTTATTGGCAAGCTCCAGCGCCTGCTCATCATACCTTGGATTGGTATGGCTCGCGTTTCGTACTTCAATGGCATCGACATGTTCCGGGAAAACGCGTATTTTTCTGATATACCATGCTTCTCTGTACGGATGTGCCTGTGAAACGAATCCTCCGCATTCCCGCACGATCCTGAGGTATTTTTCTATCGGCCATGACAGCATATCCGGATGAGCCAATAGGAAATCTCTGTCCAGGCCGTATGTCAGAAAATCAGCTCCGTTATCTGAGTATTCCCATCCGAAGAACACATGGAAATCCAGTTTCTTAGCTTCCTGCAGTGCGTTTTCATAGCCGCTGCAGAACATTTCGACCCTTTCTTTCCAGGGCAGACAGGCCGGTACGGCAGAATTGCCGTTAAAAAAATGATCAGTCACGATGACGCCGGAATAGCCGGCCCGGTAATATGCTTTTACCATCTCGGCACCGGTACTTACGGCACAGGCGCTGGCCTCTTTTGTGTGCATATGCGTCTCGTATCTGTATTTTTTCGGAGCAGTGATTATCCTGTCCAGGGAGAACTCAGTCATAAGGCTCTCCGGCGTAAGCTGATCCTGAACAAAAAGGCTCCCGCTTCCGTGCAGGATGCCGTCTGAGCCATATATATCCCCGTCTGTCTGAATACCGTATTTATGTCCTGCTGCTTTACAGGCTGTGATATGACTACGGTTATCCATGCCTTACATGCTCCATACCCTGATTGAAAAGCTGCAATATATGATCGTCATCCAGTGAATAATATACAGCCTTGCCTTCTTTTCTGTATTTGACAAGCTTCATGTTCCTCATGATCCTTAGCTGATGAGAAACAGCCGACTGCGTCATATTTATGGTTTCTGCAAGATCGCAGACACACATTTCAAAGCATGACAAGGCAAAGATGATCTTGATCCTGGTTTGATCGCCAAGCACTTTAAAAAGTTCAGACAGCATGACTGCCTCATCATCGCCGATCATACAGGACTTCACCCTGTTTATGCGTTCCGGATCGGTTTTTATCTCTTCACAGCTATCGCAGAATTCGTCTTTCATAATATCCTCATTTGAATAAATAATCGTCCTCAGCCCAATAATTTTATTATATTTTTAAAAAATAATTTAGTCAAATGACCATTTGAAATACATATTGCTGTAACTGCCGGCAATTGGTATATTTAACATGTATGGTTCACAACATAACGGATCACAGGGGATGGCGGTATGGTTTTAGTTTATATTTTACTGGTCATAGTTATACTTTATACATATATGACTATCGAAACAACCTGGATGAAAGTCGAAAGGCTTGATTTTTCGAAAAAGGAAACAGGTCTCAGGATCATGCATTTAACTGACCTGCATGTCTACATGACAAGAATTTCAGCAGAACGCATCAGAAAAGTGGTGACAGCGGAGAGGCCTGACGTCATACTGATAACCGGCGATTATATAAATAAGCCTGTACATGCGCAGGAATTCCTGCGGTACCTCCGTACACTCAGCAAGGGTTACCGCACGATAATATGCCTGGGCAACCATGATTACAGAGCCTTCGGATCAAACATGACCGGTCTTCAGAATTTTATACGGGAAATAGAAGCCCTTGGCGTGGAAGTGCTTATAAACAAAACCGTTATTGTGGAAAAAGATGGCAGGAAGTACAACATAATAGGGCTCGATGACCTGCGAAGAGGCAGTCCGGATATAGAAAAGGCAATGGAGGGCTGCATTGACGGAGCTCCGAAAATCTCCATCACGCACAATCCGGATCTGGTGCTGAGCATTCCAGGAAAAATTGTCGATTACATGTTTGCCGGACACTTCCATGGAGGACAGATCTGGATGCCCTGCAATCTGGAGTTTTTCCTGCTTCGCGATGATCAGCTGTGCCGTATGGGCATCAAAAGAGGCCTCAAGCGTGTCAACGGTATAAAAGTATATCTCAACAGGGGTCTTGGCAATGGCGTTGTTCCGCTGCGCTTCATGTCGCGTCCCGAAATACTTATCTGCACGATACCTTGATCAAGTCGAATCCATTTTTGCCTGAAAGCATGTATTGTGTGGCCTGGCCGGCCAATTCCCTGAGGGAAGGACGGCTGATTTTAATGTTGATGCGTGATAAGCCAGGACAAGGTAAAGTGACAGTGCATCCGGCTGCAGCCAATCAGACGGTTCTGCCTGCCGGTGTCAACCAGACAAACAATGGAGCAACTCGGCTATCTGCAGCAAGTAAACCGGCATATGAACGGCCTATTCCATATCTTAAAAGGGGTATTCCTCTTTAGTAAAGGAATACCCCTTAAAATGTGTGCTTTATTACAGGGAATTTTATTTCTGCAGCCGTTTTTCCAGCTCTGCCCTTGCCTGTTCATAGCCGGGTTTGCCCAGCAATGCGAACATGTTCTTCTTGTAAGCTTCAACACCAGGCTGATCAAAGGGGTTGACACCCATCAGATATCCGCTGATTCCACAGGCTTTTTCGAAGAAGTAGACTATATTCCCGAACCAGTAGCTGTTCATCTCAGGTATGTTAATGATGAGGTTGGGTACTCCGCCGTCAGTGTGAGCCAGTACTGTACCCTGCATCGCCTTCTTGTTGACAAAATCGACGTCTTTTCCGGACAGGAAATTAAGTCCGTCTATGTTGTCCTTATCTTCCGGAATTGTCATGTTCTTTCTCGGTTTTTCTATATTGAGCACAGTCTCGAAAATGTTGCGGAGCCCTTCCTGTATATACTGTCCCATTGAATGCAGATCCGTGGTGAAATCCACACCCGCCGGGAAAATACCCTTGTGGTCCTTGCCTTCACTTTCACCGTAAAGCTGCTTCCACCATTCAGTGAAATAATGCATGGAGGGCTCGTAATTTACCATAATCTCAGTGGTCTTGCCCTTCCTGTACAGTATATTTCTTATGGCAGCATAGCGATAGCTGTCATTCAATGCCACGTCTGCATTGCTGTAAAGATCACATGCATCTGCCGCGCCCTTCATCATCTCATCTATATCTATACCGGCCACGGCTATCGGCAGCAGGCCTACTGCTGTCAGTACCGAATATCTTCCGCCAACGTCATCCGGTATCACAAAACTTTCGTACTTCTCTTCGTCTGCCAGTTTTTTAAGAGCGCCCCTTGCTTTGTCGGTAGTTGCATAAATCCTTTGGGCAGCTCCGGCTTTGCCGTATTTCTTCTCAAGATATCCCCTGAATACCCTGAAAGCAATCGCAGGTTCGGTGGTTGTGCCTGATTTGGAAATAACATTTACAGATATATCCCTGCCTTCAAGCAATTCCAGCAGCTCTGCCAGATACGTGGAGCTAATGCTGTTTCCGACAAAATATATCTTTGGAGATTTGCGCTCTGTTTTCGGAAGGAGATTGCGGAATGAATGCGAAAGTGCTTCTATGGCTGCCCTTGCACCCAGATAGGAGCCTCCGATCCCTATAACCACCAGTGCGTCCGAATCGGATCTGATCTTCTCGGCAGCAGCTTTTATCCTGGCAAATTCAGCCCTGTCATAAGCCTTTGGGAGATTGATCCAGCCAATGAAGTCATTTCCCGCACCGGTACCATTGTGGAGCATATCGTGGGCTGTCCTGACAGCCGGTGAAAGATTTGAGATCTCGTTCTCGCTGAAAAACGACAATGCGTTGGAATAATCCAGATTCAACTTATTCATGTTAAGTAATGCCTCCTGTATGTAAAATTTAGTTATTTTGTCTGCTCAGATTGTTTTGCCGGTTCAGATTTCCCGGCCGCATCCCCGGGCAGCGGGATCCGCGGAGCAGTAAGTCTGCATCAGCAGAAAGATAATTTTCACATATTATAACATTTTGTTAAATTTCCAGCAATGTTTTCACCCCGGCAATTAAGCCTTTATACCGGCTGCGGCGCATATTCCGGCGTAAACCTGCCAGTTAAAGCAAGTCAGTATTACATGTACTTAATATTAAATTACTTCATATGACCATTTCCCGCTTCAGCTTTTTTGCTGGAGGACGGGAAATATGCCCGCTGTCTTACTTCTGCTGTTCAATATCGTTTCAGCTTAATATATTGCCACGTTTTCATCATATCGCCATGTTTTAGTCCTTTGTACCGTTTTAGGACATTACTGTGCTAAGTTTGCCGTTCCAGTTTATCGCTTCTTTGCAATATACGTTTTGTCATGCGATGTATAATCTTACAGCTTAATATTTATCAAATCGCAAAAAATATTAGCGTGCAGTATAAATATATGTCATACGACAGAAACGAGGTGATTTTATGTCAAGGCCAAAAACCCCGCTGGTTCCTGACTCAAGAGATGCGCTGACCAGATTCAAGATAGAATGCGCCAGGGAAATAGGTCACGAGCAGTTCGTAAAGGAAAACAACGACCATTACAAGGGGGATCTTACTGCCGCACAGAACGGACGCGAGGGAGGCCCCATCGGCGGACAGATGGTTAAGAGGATGATTGAGTTTGCCGAAAAAAACCTGATGAAATAACGGAGAAAAAATTACGGGGACGGATCTTTTCCAGAGCGGAAGAACCGTCCCCGTATTTGCGCTATACTCTGAGCTGCGCCCCAAGCTTGTCTGACAATGCTTTTATTATATTATCCATGGCTTTGCCGACCTCTTCATCGGTCAGTGTTCTGTCAGAAGCTCTGAACTGGATGCTGTAGGCAACGCTCTTTTTGCCCTCAGGTACCTGTTTCCCCTTGTATACGTCAAACAGCTTCGCCTCTTCGAAAATATTTCCGGCCTGTTTGGTAATAATCTGCTCTATTTGCTTTACCGGGACCACGTCATCCACAAGCACAGCGATGTCCCTGGATACAGCAGGGAATTTAGGCAGCGGTTTATATTCCGCTTTCAGGCTGGCGTTCCTGACCAATGGCTCAATATCTATCACAGCCACATAATTTCTCTGTGCAGCTTCGAATTTTTCTGCCACAGCAGGATGTATTTCGCCAAGTATGCCGCATTCCGTCCTGCCGATTATAAGGCGCGCTGTCCTGCCGGGATGGAAGGTCGGGTTATCCTTCACAGGTTCGATGCTGTATTTTTTAATGCCCAATGCTGCCATCAGTTCTTCAATTATACCTGAAAGGTCGTAGAAGTCGACATTTCCGTACATACCGATGGTCAATACCGGTTTTTCCTCGGGCAGCTCCGTCAACGGCAGGCTTTTGGGCAGATAAACATATGAAATTTCAAACAGTCTTGCCTCTTCAACTCTTCTGTTGTAGTTGACAGAGAGGATCTCCATCATATCCGGTATGGTTGTCGTACGCATTATGCTGTAATCTTCTCCCAGCGGATTGGATATAACAATAGCCTTTCTCAGTTCACTGTCTGCAGGCAGATTCATCATGTCAAACACTTTAGGGCTGGTGAAGGAATATGTGTATATTTCCGACAGACCGCATGACTGCATGGTATGCCCTATCAGATCAACGATCTTCTGCTTTTCTGTTTTTCCGCCTACTGTTGCTGCCTTGCCCTCAAGAAGTGTCGGTTTGATATTGTTGTAATCATAGAACCTTGCCACTTCCTCTGCCAGATCAGCTTCACATTCCAGGTCCGGTCTGAAGCTGGGCGGGATTACTGTCCCGGAAGCTTCATCCACCTCTATCTCAAGGCGTCTGAATATGGCTTTCATCGTATCAGCGCTTATATCGGTGCCGAGCAGGGCATTGATCCGGTCAGGAACAAAAGGTATCACCTTTTTCTCCTTCTTCACAGGATAACAGTCAATAACTCCCTTGCAGACAGTTCCGGCTCCCAGTTCTTCTGTCAGCTGCGCCGCCCTGTTGAGAGCATTTATGACGTTTTCTGGATCGAGCCCTTTTTCAAAACGTCCTGAAGCCTCGGTTCTCATGCCAAGTTTCTTTGCCGTAAGGCGTACTGATATACCGTCAAAATTCGCTGACTCAAACAATATGGTCTTTGTCGTCGGCAGGATTTCACTGTTTTCTCCGCCCATTACGCCTGCAACAGCCACAGCCCTTTCAGCATCGGCAATAACAAGCATGGATGCATCGAGTTCCCTGTCCTGTCCATCAAGAGTACGAATTTTTTCACCTTCTTCAGCCCGCCTTACAATGATGCTGCGGCCTTTCAGATATTCAAGGTCAAATGCATGCATGGGCTGGCCATACTCCAGCATAACATAGTTCGTAATGTCAACAATATTGTTTATCGGCCTCACGCCTGCAGCTTTCAGCCTTTCCTGCATCCAGCGCGGCGACGGTTCTATCTTTACATTTTCAACTATCCTGGCGGCATATCTCGGGCAGAGGTCGGGAGCCTTGATCTCCACAGATGCCTTGCCTTCTATCGGACTGCCCAGCTCTTTTACCTTCACTTCAGGTATCCTGAAAGGTGTTCCGAAGGTGGCAGCCGATTCTCTTGCCAGGCCGATTATACTGAAACAGTCAGGCCTGTTGGATGTGATCTCGAATTCCACTACGGTATCGTTCATTCCCAGGTATTCTTTTATATCTGTTCCCGGAACGGGGTCGCCTTCAAGAATAAATATTCCGTCTTCTATTGCATTGGGATATTCTTCCTTTGTTACACCAAGCTCGGAAATCGAACACATCATACCCTCGGATTCGATACCGCGGAGCTTACCTTTCTTTATTTTCTTGCCCCCCGGCAGGCTCGATCCGTCCAGCGCCACAGGGACAAGGTCGTTCACCCTGATGTTCGTTGCTCCTGTAACTACCTGGATAATGCCGTTTCCGGTATCCACCTTAGTCACCTGCAGCCGGTCAGCATTAGGATGTTTTTCTATCGAAAGGATCCTGCCGACCACTACCCTGTCTATCTCGGCACCGAGCACCTCCCAGCCTTCGACCTTCGATCCGGACAGGGTCAGCGCATCGGAGTATTCCTTCGGACTTGCATTTATATCCGTATAATCTTTTAACCAATTCAATGGCAGTTTCATTTCACCGTTCTCCTTTCACTAAATATTGAATCTGCAAATATGGTATCTTCGCTGCATATGGCGGCAGCTCAGCCCGCTTCTGCCGGGTGAGTTCTGCACCCGCAGCTAAAACTGTTTAAGAAAACGCATATCGTTTTCATAAAGGAGCCTCATGTCGTCAATATTGAATCTCGCCATCGTTATCCTTTCAACTCCAAGTCCGAACGCAAAGCCGCTGTATTCCTTGGGGTCTATGCCGCAGTTCTGAAGTACTTTCGGATGTACCATACCTGCGCCCAGTATCTCTATCCAGCCTTCGTTCTTGCAGACCCTGCAGCCTTTGCCGCCGCACGTCCAGCAAGATACGTCCACCTCAGCACTCGGTTCGGTGAACTGGAAGTGATGAGGCCTGACCCTTATCCTGGTATCCTTCCCGAACATACTCTTGGCGAACAGCTGAAGCGTGCCGATCAGATCACCCATCGTTACTCCCCGGTCAACCACCAGTCCTTCTACCTGATGGAATATCGGCGAATGGGTAGCGTCCACGGCATCGGACCTGTACACTCTTCCGGGGCATATAATTTTGATGGGCGGTTTTTTCTTTTCCATGACCCTGATCTGAACCGGCGAAGTCTGGCTCCTCAGCAGAAAGTCACCATTGATGTAGAATGTGTCCTGCGCATCTCTTGCCGGATGTCCGGCAGGTATGTTCAGTGCTTCGAAATTGTAATAATCGAGTTCCACTTCAGGTCCTTCCGCTATTTCATAACCCAGTGATATGAATATATCCTTAATCTCGTCAAGCACTATGCTGAGCGGATGCTTTTTGCCTATAAAACGGCGCCTTCCTGGTATGGTCACGTCGATGGCTTCTTTCTCCAGCCTGAGCTGACGCTCTTTTTCCTGCAGGCTTCTGGTTGCCTGCTCCAGTTTTTCTTCGATGAAGCTTCTGACTTCGTTTGCGAGCTGGCCGATCACAGGCCTTTCCTCAGGCGTGAGCGCACCCATTCCCCTCAGAACAGCGGTCAGCTCACCTTTTTTGCCAAGGTACTGAAGGCGTATACTCTCCAGTTCTGCCAGCGAACCGGCTTCATTAAGTTTCTTTTCTGCCGCCTGCTTTATGTTGTTCAACTGTTCCCGCATTGCACTTCCTCCTCCTGATTTTTATGTTCCGGCGCCGTCTTCCTGCATCATTGGCTTTATCCAAAATTATTGACGGCATTACGGCCGGACCCATGAGCAATGTAATATAAAAAAGCCTCCGTCCCCACTCAAGGGACGAAGGCTGTAACTCCGCGGTACCACCCAAATTTCCGTAATATCGGACTCTCAAATGCACTTCCCGTGTCCGCAGCAACAGATAAAACGGGCCGGGTCATAGCATCCCTGTTCGTTAACGGCCAGGTGCCGGCATCTCCTACTCTTGTCCTGCTTTGGACTGACACGAAAGCGGACTGTTTCAGGATGCAGCTCCGGAGGGAACTTCGCCGGTGTGGCACACTGGCGCTGCTTTCAGCCGCGGCAGCTCCTCTCTTTAAAGTCCGTTCCGGTTACTTTCCTCTTTCATTGCTTTTTTCATAGTTTTACTTGTGATATTGCATAATATTATACTACAATAATGGCACTATATACAATATGCATTTTGACGGAGGAGTGATTTTACTTGGCCGAGTTTTGCCAATGTGGTTCGCTTAAGATCAACGGAAACTGTACAAACAAAAAATGCCCATTCAGCAGCAGTGACGCCGCTGTCCGCATCAGGAGGCCTGCAGCCGGGACGTCCGGAAGATCGGTAAAAAACACCGTATCAAAGACTTCCGCCCCAAAGAGGCCAAATCCAAGGAAGGCATTAAAGGTTATCACATATAACCTGTATGATCTTAAGAAGAATGATGACAATAATCAGTAGCTTAAGAAAGCAACCTGTACAGCATGCGCGCAGTGACAGCCGCAGGCTGTTACAGGCGGCAGAATAATCGGCAGCGGGCTTGCAATGGCATCGGGCTTTTAATGTTATGGTACTTCTGTAATTTGCATTTCTCAATGCTGTTGGTTTATAATTTATTTGATTTCTGACAGACCATATATTAGTAATTTCCTTTATACGGAGGTTCCAAATGAACAGTAAGTTAAAAGGTTTGATTACCGGTTTCATTTTGCCCGTTGTCCTTGTCATCATTGCCGCAAAAATCAATAAATGGCTTGGTATTGCAGTGCTCGTCATTTATCTGCTTTTTCTGGCATACCGTTCCAGGGCAGCTGTTTACACGATCATCGGAACAAGGAACTATGGCCTCGGCAGGCTGGATGAAGCCGTAAAATGGTTTGGCAGGGCATATGCTACAAAACACGCAAGTTTACGGGCTGCTGTCTCATATGCATACCTGCTGCTGAAGAACAGGGAGCTTCAAAAGTCCGAGGAAATACTGAAAAAATTAATCGGTGAAAACTCCGGCAGCGAGGACCTTCCGTACATAAAGTCTATTATGGCACTGGTTTTATGGAAAAAAGGTGAGCTCGGCCAGGCAGTAGATATGCTTGAGGAAGTAATACAGACATACAAAACCACATCCGTTTACGGCAGCCTCGGATATCTGCTCATACTGGAGGGCGACCTTGAAAAAGCACTGAAGTTCAATCTGGAAGCCAACGAATACAACTCGTCAGATAATATCATTAATGATAACCTTGGGCAGAACTACTACCTCCTGGGTATGTATGACAAAGCAAACGAAATATACGAAAAACTGATTTCGAAATCCCCCGGTTTTCCCGAACCTTATTACAACTACGGGCTTGTGCTTGAGAAACTCGGCAACAGGGAAAAAGCCCTGGAAATGCTGAAAAAGTCACTTGATTACAAATTAACATATCTGAGCACAATTACTAAGGAAGAAGTGGAAGCAGCCATTAAGCGTCTTGAAGCCGCTGTATGACGTGATCGCTTTCAGGCAGGGCGGCAGGGGTATGAAGCGTGTGCAGGGGTAAATAAATGTCATTATAAGCCTAAATATGCGGTATCGGCTTAAGAAGTTTATTAACAGCTTATGCGTTTTAATTTCAGTACTCAGGCAATGCTATATGCAGGTTAAGTTTGCATATTATAAGGTCAGTCCTCAGGTTTCATTCAGGAATATCCACGGACAAAGCGCTTTTTCAGCCAGATCTATCACTTTGAAAATGACTGCTCCCATGATGCTCAGCATCAGTATGCCGGCGAACATCTGGACATAGTCGGCCATAACCCAGCAGTTCATAATGAAATAACCTATTCCGTAACGTGTGGCGAAGTTCTCACTGAAAAATAGTGTGGCAATGCTGATTCCTATACTTACCCGCAGTGCTGATATGATTTTCGGCAATACCGAGGGCAATACAAGATGGATGTATGTCTGCCGCCTGTTCAGTCCGAGGGATTTAACTGAAAATACAAGCTCAGCAGGTATTTCCTTTACTCCGTCCCTTGTTGCAAGCATTATCTGGAAGAATATCACAGTAGTGATAAGTATTATTTTGGTAATATCACCAAGCCCGAACAGTAACATAAAAACAGGCAGGAACGCTATTTTGGGAAGCGGATACAGTACATAGGCAACAGGTGAAACAACAGCATCCGCGGTCCTGTTAATGCCGGTCAGCAAGCCTGAAGCCACGCCAAGTACCATTGATACAGATACCGCTGCAAAGATCCGTAAAAAACTGTACAGGACATGCAGCAGCATATCACCCTGAATGAGCCGGATCAACTCAGAAACAGTTTCATACGGGCCCGGAATGATACTGGATTTAACAACCAGATGAAGTATATACCATAGCAAAAGAATAACAGCCAGACCATATACGGTCCTGTTCCATTTCTTCATTGTGCCTCTCCCCCGTCAAGACATTTCCTCAATTCCCGGCAAAGGCGGTAGTATTCCTCTTTCGACCTGAGATTCTCATCGCCGAAAAATGGATTATCAATAATTTGCCTGATAACAGCCCGGCCCATTACCACGATTTTTTGTCCAAGGAAAGCAGCCTCTTCTATACTGTGAGTTACCACGACCATTGTCATCGGTCTTCTGATATAAAGCCTGAGGATAAGATCCTGCAGATGCTCCCTTGTAATTGCATCAAGGGATGACGATGCTTCATCGATCAGCAGCAGATCCGGCTCCAGCACAAGCGTACGGGCTATGGCAGCCCTTTGCTTCTGGCCGCCGCTCAGCTGGGCTGGATACTTGTTCCTGTGTTCATATATGCCAAGCTCCTTTAAAATGGACGAAACCTTTTGAGCTGTAACATCCTTATCCTGTCCTCTTGCCTGAAGTCCCAGGGCAACATTTTTGTAAACCGTTTTCCACGGCAGAAGCCCTCCGTGCTGGAGAATAACACCTGTTTCCCGCCTGATGCCTCCCAGTACTTCGCCATTTATAAGGACTTGTCCCTCACTGGGAGCCATAAGGCCCGCCAGCGTATACAGCAACGTTGTTTTCCCGCATCCTGAAGGCCCTATGACTGCGCAGGTCGTATTAGCCGGAATGGTCAGATTAATATCCTTTAATGCAGTTTCGCCGCCGTAATTGACGCTAAGACTGCTGATCTGTATCATTTTCTGTATACTTCCTCTCTGTCAGGTCTTCAGGCGTAACTTTCAGCTGCTTTTTTACTGTGGCCGATGTCCAGTCGATCACTTTCTGAATATATTCCGTGTCCGGCAGAGATGCCTTTGTGTACTCGGGCAGAACGATACTGTCCCTTATTTCAGGCTTAACATTCGGTATCTTTTCGATCAGGATATCCCTCGCCTGCTCCGGATTTTTATTAAGTTCATCTACAGCTTTGTCGTAAGCCTGGTGAAACAGAAGTATGGCTTTATTCTTTTCATTCATGGCCTTCCCGGTAAACACTGCAACATCAGGGCAGTATCCGGCTTCAGGCTCATATATCTTTTTTACCAGCCCGTCCAGTTCGCCCATGGATGCCACCGGTTCAGGGAACAGCCCCATATCCAGTTCTCCGCTTTCTATGGCGGCCAGCCTTGCCGGGATTTCATTTATGAAAACCTTTTCTATTTCGTATTTGTCTGACAGCCATTCGTCGATCAGGAAGTTCGTCACACTTACCTCCATCATGCCGACCTTGATTTTTTGCTTTTTATCGCTGCCTTCTTTCATAAGAACAGGGAAAACGCCGTTTGTCATAGTAGTCGCCTTTATATCGAACCCGCTGTCCACATTGGTCGCAACTGCGATCAGGTCAGTAACCGCGCCATCGATAGTATTTGTCTGCAGCGCACTCTGCCTGTCCTGGGCATTGCTGAAAACCTGCAGCTCTACATTCAGTCCAAGTTCACTGAAATATCCGTTTTTTTCGGCAAATAAGAAAGGTACGGAATCGACTGCCGGCATAAGTCCGAATTTGAGCGACATTTTTTCACTCTGCGGTTTGCCCGAGGTACTGCAGCCCGAGCCCAATATTATAACTGCCGTCAGAATAATGAGCGCTGTGATTCTTCCTCGTTTCCTCATAACTCTTCAACTCCTGCGAATATATTCGGTAATGGTTATCAATACAGATATAAATTATTATAAACTTTATTCCATTATGCTGGTTAAAAAGGTGGGACAGGTCCATTGTCCCATCTTTTTAAGTGAATAAGTTCCACGGATAAATCTGCGGCGGATTTGAACTGAATGATACGTATTCTTTCAGTGTCGGATGGATAAATCCTACTTCAGCCGACCATAATGCCAGCTGCATTCCCGGTTTGTTGACCGAGGCACCGTATTTCTGATCCCCATAGAGAGGGTGCCCTATAGCCGCAAATTGTACACGGATCTGATGCGGTCTGCCGGTATGCAGCCTGATATGTACAAGAGAAAAGCCTTCCCTGCTGTCTTTTACAGTATAGTCCAGGATCGCCTTTTTTGCATTTTCAGACTTACGGCCATCTGCAGTATGTGACATGCATTTAAATGCGGGGCTTCCGGGACCGCCGGCATACTTTGCTGAGTTTGCAGGGACACTCCAGTCAGGCAGGTCTGCTACACGGACAGTATTGGTTTTTTCATCTTTTACAAGGTAATTTACAAGAGTATCAGACATTTTTTCAGGCACACCATGGATCACGGCTATATAGTATTTATCAAAGTTTTTCGTCCTTATCTGTTCTGAAAGCCTGGACGCGGCTTTGGAGGTTTTGGCAAAGACCATCACTCCCCCGACCGGGCGATCCAGTCTGTGCACTAGTCCGAGATATACATTTCCCGGTTTGTTGTACCTTTGCCTGATATCATCCTTAAGAACGGTGAGCAAATCCTCATCGCCTGTCTGGTCGCCCTGAGTCAGCATATTCTGAGGCTTCTCGACCACAAGCAGGTGATTGTCCTCATATATTATTTTTATGTTGCATCTGCTATTCATAATAAGCTTCCCATCTGCCTGCCGCGCCGCATGGAAGTACCAGACCGGTAGCGCTTGCCACGAGCCCCACCTCATCAGCAGTGACATTGCCGCCATATCTTCTCTGCATCGACAGCTTCAGCATATTACCTATAACAGTCGGCGAAAGCCCGGTGGTATACGAATTCACCAGGAAAAACAGGGGTTCGTCCGTAAGCACATCCATGCACTGCGTTATCAGGCCGTATATTTCATCCTCTATTTTCCACACTTCACCATTTGGACCTCTTCCGTATGATGGCGGGTCCATGATTACTGCGTCATACCTGCGGCCTCTTCTTTTTTCCCGGGCAACAAACTTAACGACATCATCAACGATAAACCTGACCGGTCTGTCTCCGAGTTTCGACAGCGCCAGGTTTTCTTTTGCCCTTGTTACCATTCCCTTTGAAGCATCCACATGGCATACCTCTGCGCCGGCATGCGCCGCTGCTACAGTAGCTCCTCCTGTATACGCAAACAGGTTCAGCACACTTACCTTTTTCCCTGCACCTTTGATCTTCCTTTCGATCCACTTCCAGTTAACGGCCTGTTCGGGAAACAGTCCTGTATGTTTGAATCCGGTAGGCTCTATATAAAACTCAAGATCCCCGTATTTTATGGTCCACTGTGAAGGAAGCTTTTTTATATATTCCCATCTGCCGCCTCCGCTGCTGCTTCTGTGGTAGTGGGCATCAACATTCCTCCATGCCTTTTCATTTCCGGCGACAGGCCAGATAGCCTGCGGATCAGGCCTTCTGAGCGTATACCTGCCCCAGCGCTCAAGCTTTTCACCTCCGCCGGTATCAATAAGTTCATAATCCTTCCAATCATCCGCCAGCAGCATCGTTATTCCTCCGAATCAAAACTCATAAATTCCCCGTAAAAGAATCCGTCATATCGATAATAGTATCCATTTCCGGCAACAGTTATATTTATCCGAATCATTTAAAATACATTCCGGGATTCTCTGTCAGATGATTGTACCACAATATTCAAAATATTTTAAGACGTGTTTGGATGACACTCCAAAAGGCGGTGGGACAGATGGACAGGTTCCTTGTCCCACCGTCCTGAGGATTTATTTCAGTTCACGGCCGCCGTCGCCGGCTTCGGATATATAGAAGGATGGTACGAGGCCTGTTCTTGATGTGTAGCCTTTGCTTACTTCTTCGATGAACCTGTCAACGGTTTCTTCCCTGACAATACTCACGGTACAGCCGCCGAAACCTGCTCCCGTCATTCTGGAGCCAACGACCCCGTCTGCTTTCAGTGCTTCTTCCACCAGCGCATCCAGTTCGGTCCCCGTTACCTCATACAAATCCCTAAGTGACTCATGGGACGCAACCATATACTTTCCAAACAGTTCAATATCATCATTGTTCAGCGCCTCTACAGATTTTAAAACCCTGTCGTCCTCCGCTATCACGTGCTCAGCTCTTTTTCTCACTATTTCATCCTTTATCTCATGCTTATAGCGGTTGAAATCGTCCATTGAAATCTCTCCAAGGCAGGACGCTTCGGGCAGGAATTTTTTCAATATATCATATGCCGCTTCACACTGGCTCCTTCTCTCATTGTATTTGGAATCTGCAAGTCCTCTCTTTTTGTTTGTGTTTGCGATAACTATTTTATAACCTTTCAGGTTCAGCGGCACATGCCGGTAGCTCAGGTCCCTGCAGTTCAGGAATATGGCGTGTCCTGCCCTGCCCATTGCAGATGCGAACTGATCCATTATGCCGCAGTTGACTCCCACGTAATTATTCTCTGCCTTCTGGCAGATCCGGGCCATTTTGACCATGTCCAGCGGCTGGTCAATGCCATAAGCCGTATTGCCCAGTGACACCAGCGTTACTGCTGTGGCTACTTCTATTGCTGCAGATGAAGAGAGTCCGGCTCCCAGCGGAACCGTATCATGATAAAGCAGATCACAGCCTGTAAGCCTGTATCCTGCCTTTTGAAGCTCATCGGCAACACCGAGCTGGTAATTTCCCCATTTCAGCGATTTATATTCGTCCAGCCTGTCAAGTGAGCCCTGTACCTGAATACCCAGGTCAGTGGCGATCAGGTTCATCATCCTGTCGTTCCGTGCCCGGGCGACAACAGTGGAGCATAATGTCAGTGCGGCAGGAAACACATAGCCGCCGTTGTAATCGGTATGCTCGCCGATCAGATTGACACGGCCCGGCGATGAGAAAACCCTGATGCCGTCTTCTGTCCCGCCATATATCTCAATGAATTTCTTTTTCAGTTCGAATATCGTCATATCGCACCTCTTTCGGTTTTTGTCCGGTTACTTGATAGTACGCACGGCAAGCCTTTTAATCACACCTGGCCTGCCAGGAACCTCTTATGAGCCTGCCTGAGTTCTTCCGCCTTTTCCTCGGGCCTGGTGGGGTTAGCATGAGCCCAGGCTCCCGTTTCGCTGGAAGCATTGAATTTTTGCTTGTTTGACGCACGCATCGGCGGGAAAAATTCAATGTGAAAATGATAATAATCACTCACATCATCACCGTTGACCGGATCCTGATGCATGCACATCATGTACGGGAACGGGAAACCAAACAGTGAATCAAACGCTCCTGTTGTTTCCTTCAGCGCTCTGGCGAGGTTTATCTTTTCCCTCTCATTAAACTGAGCCAGATTTTGCTTGTGATTCCTGCCGACTATATACACGCCATAAGGGTATTCCGAGAAAAACGGCAGGAAAACGGTAAAATCTTCGTTTTCAAATATTACCCTGTCGCCTGATTTCCTTTCATCCTTCAGCATATCACATATCAGGCACCTGCCATTGTCATTATAATACTCCCGGCACGACTCCAGCTCCAGCTGCAGCTTCTTGGGAATGAACGGGTAGCCGTATATCTGCCCATGTGGATGAGGCATCGTTACACCTACCATTTCGCCCCTGTTTTCAAAAATAAAAATGTATTTGATCCTTTCATCCTTTCTCAGTTCAACAAAGCGTTCAGTCCAAAGGTCAATTATTTTTACAATGTGTTCTGTGGTAAACTGGTGAAACGCTGAAGAATGCTGAGGTGAGTATAATATCACTTCACATTTTCCGTAGGCTTCAGCCATCCTGTAAAAATCAGTCGGTACATCATCAGGAACCGGAGGATGCTGTGAGAGCGCCGGAAAGTCATTGTCATACTTATATACTTCATAATTGTCCGGCACCTTCCCGGAACCGGGACAGAAAGGACACCAGTCCTGCGGCATCTGCGGCCTGTTCTGCCGGTGAGACGCTATCATGACCCAGTCCTTAATCAGCGGGTGCCATCGTAATTCTGCCATAATATCTTCCCCCTTCGATCAACTGTCCATTTCAAAGAAAACTCTTCCATCTGCAGTGTATCAGCGAGCCACAGTGTCTGCCGCCCCATTTGAAACATCTGCCGTGTCGAAGTCAAAAAGCATTCTACTGCTATTTTAGTCCAATATCCCGCATAATAAAACGCATTAATTCGTATAAAGATTATTGATGAAAATACCACCGCTTCCTGCATTGCAGGCAAAAACAAAGCAGGAACCGATCATTCCTGCTTTCATCCGATATGCGATATCCCTTTTGCCTGATATTCCTATGACTTAAAAGGCAGCCAGTCAAATATGGATTCAAAGGCGCGGCTGAATCCGCACATCGCTGTTATACCTTAAAATGCCTGAACTGAGGCAGCCACCGGCGGTTTGCTTCGAACATTTCATTGACCATATCTCTGATTTCTTCAAGGCTCAGTACCGCAGATGTAAGAGGATCAAAGCAAACCGCATGGTAAATCTTGCGCGGGTCACCCGTTATAGCCCCTTCCACCGCCAGTTCCTCGCAGCGGGCATTAGTATTTATCAATATCGCCAGGTGTTCCGGTAACGGGCCCACATGGACCGGATCCAGCCCTCTTTTCGAAGCCAGTACCGGTACTTCAACGCAGCATCCTTCCGGCAGGTTGTCGATGAGCCCGAAATTCCGTACATTGCCGTTAAACTCAAACATCGTCCCGTCACCTATGGTGGCATTGAAAATATATGCTGCATACTCACTGCCCCTGTTCAGATCCACGGTTTCTTCGGCGAGCCAGTCGTCTATTCCCTTTCTCCACGTGTTTTCACGGGCCAGGTATTCATTGAGGATATACGCATAATGTCCCGGGTTCCAGCCTGTACCATGGGTACAGTATTTTTCTATCAGGTCAGGTCTTTTTCTGAACCAGGCATTATATTCCGAATTGTGCCCGCTGGATTCGGTGACATAATAGTCCAGGTGCAGGAACATCTCATTTCTTACGATCTCCTCATTGTATATGTCGGGATTTTCCGTTATTGTTTTCCTGATAAGAGGATATGCATCCTTTCCGTTCCACTTGTATTCGAGATAGAAAGCCTGATGGTTTATGCCGGCGCAAAGGTAAGTAATTTCTTCCATCGGCGCTCCGATCCACCTGGCCAGCATGGCAGCCGTACCCTGTACACTGTGGCACAAACCTGTTACCTTTACTTTGCTCTGTCCCTGCATGGCTCTGCACAGCATGGCCATCGGATTTGTATAGTTGAGGAAAATGGCATCCGGGCAATAACGTTCTACATCACGGCAGATATCAAGCATGACAGGTATTGTCCTAAGCGCTCTGAATATGCCGGCCGGTCCTCTCGTATCACCTACATTGATGTCCACTCCGTACTTTTTCGGTATTTCAATATCGTATCGCCATATATTGACACCGCCCGCAAGGATCGTGCATACGACTCCGTCCGCATCCCTTAGGGCTTCAGCCCTGTCGGTGGTGGCGATGACCTTTGCAGGATATTTTCCGGCTGCAATTATCTTGTCTACCGCCTTTTTAATAGCAGACAGCCTGTCGGTATCGATATCCATCAACGCAATGACGGAGTCCTCCAGTGCAGGAAATGACAGGATGTCCCTGACAAGAGACCTTGTAAATTCGAAGCTGCCGGCTCCGATAAACGCGATCTTTCTCATTGTAATGCTCCTTTCTGTATTTGTTTCATATCACAGGCCATGTATTTCACCGGCCATATAACTCCTTTTATTTGCAGCTAAAAAACAGCCGCTTCACATCACAGTACCTGGCAGCAACTAACATTCATTACTCCCCGCTTACAGCCTTTTTCTTACATTCTATTATCCGGAGATTCCGCTGCCAATGGATATATGCTGTTTGTATATGTTATAATGCTGGATGTGGATAAGGGGGTATTCATCATGAAACATCAATTTCTGATGATCCACCGGCTGAACAGCACTGATCTGAATATGTATCAATGCGGTACAGAATGCTGTGACCCTGGTCATGATTACGGTCCCGCTGTCAGGGACCATTACCTTATACATTACATTCACAGCGGCAAAGGCAGGTTCTGTATCGGCGACAGGGAATATCATCTTCATGGCGGGCAGGGTTTTTTAATCTGCCCGAACATCGTCACATATTATCAGGCCGATTATAATGATCCATGGAATTATTCATGGGTCGGTTTTCACGGGCTTAAGGCCGAAAGCTACCTGAGATCCGCCGGGCTGACAGTTGACAGTCCCATCTTTTCTGCTGAAGATGATGGCTTCACCGATGCATGCTTCAGGGATATGATCCGGGCAAAAAACATGCAGAATGGCCGCGAAATCAGATTACTGGGCTACCTGTATTTGTTCCTGTCCCAGCTGATCGAACAGAACGGCAGCGGCAGATTCACCGACTCCGGCAGCAGCAGAAAAGAAATATATGTGAAGAAAGCAATTGAGTATATTGAAATGAACTATTCAAGAAAGATGAGCATTGCAGAAATGTCACGAAGCATCGGGCTCGACAGAAGTTATCTCGGCAGTATATTCAGAGAACAGCTGGATACTTCTCCGCAGGATTTTTTGAAAAACTACAGGATTGATAAAGCCTGTGAACTGATGAAAAATGAAAACCTGACCATCGGTGATATATCAAGGTCTGTAGGTTTCGACGACCCCCTGCATTTTTCGAAACTGTTCCGTAAGTGTAAAGGCCTGTCACCCAGGGAATACCGCAGGATCTACCACAGCGGCAGCATATAGGCCTTCTGGGCTGCATACAGCGTCTTTGAACAATCCTCTATAAAATTCTCCTTCAGCAGCACTGCTCCGGACATAACAGCTACTTCGGCAAAACCTTCTTATATGGCGCAATCATGCCCTCATTCATCCTGTTTCCTAACTTAGCTTTCAGTTTCGGGGAAGATATGAGTGCACCTGCAAGATACATCTTCAGCACCGTTGCTTTTTTCTTCTGAGGGAAATCATATAATCCATGCTCTTTATAGAAGCGGTGGTCAGCTTTCATCATACCCCGCATAAGCCAGATAAGGTCCCTGAAAATTTTCATGCCGCCAACGCCAAGGAAATTAGCAGGCTGGGTATACTTATGACTGACAGCATAGTCCAGCCTTGCAGCCAGCCTGTCTATTTCTGCATCCGGATCTGCTTCATCACAGGCGACTCCGGCAAGGAAATTCCCGCCGACCTCGCTTCGTCCCTCAATAATCATCTGAAGGTTGGCCTCCGCAGGATAATTCCCGCTGATCAGGTATCCTGCCGGTTTCCCCATTGTAACTGTTCTGTGACCATTGCAGAATTGCCTGTCATCATACATTTTAAACACAGAGCCCATGGAGTGATCTTTAATGGAAAATGCATACACTATTGCATCTGCTGTCTGGATATCATTACGCAGGAAATCATCGAATCCATCCTTATAAACGCATTTGCCGGCAACAGCGCAGTTGAAGCAGCCCAGGCACCCTCCGCTGAAAGGATACTCAGAAATGTTGACAATACGGCTTTTGCTTTTAAGAACTGCTCTGAATCTGTCAATCATATCATTAAGCTGCCTGTCATACTTACTGCAGTCCGTGACTATAACCACATCTCCGTCCTTTTTATCCGTGCAGGGCGCGGCAGTGCTGACCGGAAGGTGCGCCGGTGCGGCCGCATGCTCCGGAATGGTTTCGTAAACATCATTCTCCATGCACCAGGACACATATTCAAAGAATTCAAATGCTGCCTTTTGCCCGTCTTCTGTCAGCAGATCATCCATATCCGCAGACAGTCCCTTTATATACTTCATTCCAAGATCCTGGCAGTTTTGCTGAATATACTTATGAGCCGTAACATCATAAAAGTGCTTGGATGTAGTAATCTGGGTAACGAATTTTCCCGACACATGAGGCCCGGATGCCTTCAAAAGCTCTATAAAGCGGTGCAGCTGGCTCGGCGCGATAAAGGTGTAAACAGGATAGGAAAATATGATCAGATCCGCATCCATTATTGCATCTGCCGCTTTTGAAAAATCTTTTTCAAATGTCCTGATTTGCTGACCGACATTGAGAAACATGAAATGATGCCGGGGAAACTTTTTCTCCAGATATAGTGAGGTTTGCAGTGTGATACTGTAATTGCCTTTGGGACTTCCATTCAGAACCAGAACTTTCATGACATATCCCCCTGTATGCTTTCCTGTATGCCCGTACGACAGATGAAATAAAATTTTGTAACTAAAATCAGACTATAAAAGCCGCTGATAAACGAAGCCATTATACAGCTGCTGTTTTACAGCAGCTATGAGTGCTGAAAACCTCATGATTGATTATACCACAAACGCAGGTGTTTTCGGGGCATTCTGCTGATTATCCTTTCGCACAGCAATAAAATGCAAAGAGGACAGGTATTGCCCGTCCTCCTTATTACCGGTCAGCAAGCCTTTTCTCTCCGGTTATTTCCTGTAAGGGTTTTATATCCTGGGTAATTTCCATTGCTCCAAGATACTCTCCGTCGGCATTTCTGACGGCGTAATACCTTATCAGGACGTATCTTTCGCCCATCCTGATCCAGAAATCCTCATGATCCTTTCTGCCTGATCTGAGATCATCCACTACTTGTTCAACCACATGTACACTTGCCGGCGGATGGCAGTTCTGGACCATTCTGCCTATTACAGCTTTAGGTCTGGCAAAAATACGGTCTTTCCCCTGTGAAAAGTATTTGACGGCGCCGGTCTTGTCCACGAAAGTTATGTCTATCGGCAGAGTATTCATTATTGCATTTATTTCTTCCGGCGTGAGTATGCCGGCGTCAAATTTAACAAACTCATTTCTTGCCGCTGCTTTTTCGCCTTCCTCCCTGGCCTCTTTTTCAACATTCACCCGTTCCGGTTTCCATTTCCCGGCAGGCCTGACGAGACAGTATCCGAATTCTTCACTGCCTTCTTCTATCCGTTTCCACTCATCCTCTGATATAGTATCTGTTGCCATTGGAAACAATATGTTTTCTTCCTTGTAAATCATCTCCGCTACCTTGTTGACGGCTTCATTTACCTTGCTGAGCACTGCGGCTTTATTGCCGCTGTATTTATCCAGCAGTTTCTCGGCTTCCTTCAGCAATTCCCTGATCTCATCGTCAACACCCCACATTACCTTCGGGGGAGCTGTGACGCCGTATTTTTCAAGAAACGGGAACAGCAGGTTTTCCTTCCTGAGATAATGTTTCTCAATTTCCCTGAGTTCTATTATATCTCTGAGCAGAGTCCGTGCGTTTTCGGCTGAGTCATCTGAAGCAAAGTTCTCTGTATGGGGCTTGATCCTTTCATGTATCAGTTCTTCGACAGCCTTATTTTCAAGCCTGAATGTATGAACCGGATGACCCGGGATCTCCTGCGGCTTCTGTGGTGCATGTATCTGTGCTATTGAGCCTTTGAACACAGCAGCATGGACATCACAGAGCCTCTGTATCTCTTCAGGCGGCATGCCTTCCATTATCAGTGACTGCTCCATCTGTGCAATTTCATTGGTAGATATGTCTTTGATCAGTTCCTGAAATCTCGGTTTTACCTCATCCACTGATTTTCCGTTGTGCAGTTCCATTATAAGTTCTCTGAGGACTTTCTGCCTGTATTCCCTGTTATTTATCAGTTCGCTCATATAAACACCTCTTTCCAAGTATTGTCAGACCTTCTGTGTTGGTAAATACTGTGTCTATATGATTCCCAAACCCGCCAATATAATAACTGGGAACAGGTACCTTCATCATTATGCTGTATAAATTTTCTGTTGTAATTTCTGATTATCAGGAACACCGCTGCATATCCGCTTGCGCCGTAAATGATCAGGACCGGAGCAGGATTTATGACATTACAACTTCCACCAGTTTCTGTGCTGCAGGCGACAGTGAAACGCTTTTGAGATAACAGAATCCTATACTTCTCGGCGGTATTTCATCTGTCAGATCCAGCTTGAAGAGTTTTGACGTACTCAGATACTCACCGGAAAATTCTTCGACGACGCAGGCAATACCGAAATTGAACCGTGCAAATTCAAGCAGCAGGTCATGGGATCCCAGTTCTATTTCAGGCGTTACCTTGATCCCCTTTGATGCCAAGTACCTTTCTACATACATTCTCGAATTAGACTTGCGTTCAAGAAGTATCATCGGAAAACGGGAGACTTCTTCAAGGCTTATGGGTCCTGAACAGAGACTGCGGTACTTTTCACCGCATACGAAAATATCATGGATCTGCCTGCATTCTATGGTTTCGAGTACTGTGTCCTTTACAGGGAAATTGCATACTGCGATATCTACCTCGCCTGACTTGAGCAGTGCACACAATTCCGTGGTTGTTCTGTTGACGATTTTCAGCTTTATATTCGGGAAACGGTTGCGGAATGTTTCAAGGTAAGGCAGCATGAAGTATTTCGATATGGTATCCCCGACCCCGATCTTCATCTCTCCGACCTTGAGGTTTCTCGATTCGAGGAGCTTGTTTTCCCCGACATGGATTAAATTTATGGCTGAGTTGACATGCTCAAAAAGAAGCTGTCCGTCATTGGTAAGAACAACGCCCTTGGCAGTTCTTGTAAACAGGCGGATACCCAGTTCTTCTTCCAGGTTCATCACTGCCTGGCTCACAGCCGGCTGTGTCATATACAGTTCCCGGGCGGCCTTGGAAAAGCTCCTGCATTTTGCCACTTCACAAAATATTCTGTATAAATCGAGTCTGGTTGCCATATAACCTCTCTTTATATGTAGTATTAAAGGTATTTATTTTACTTATATCATATTATCACATATAATACAAGTGTATTCAAAATACTATATGCAAGGAGTGGTACCATGGAAAGAGTAACAGGCACGGTCGTCAGAGGCATCAGAGCGCCAATCATCAACAGCGGTGATGATATAGCTCAGATAGTAACACAATGTGTAATAAATGCATCTAATGTTGAAGGTTTTAAAATAAATGACAAAGATATAGTTGCCGTTACGGAATCTGTCGTAGCTCGTGCTCAGGGCAATTATGCCAGTATCGATGCCATTGCCGAAGATATAAGGGCAAAGTTCGGAAATGACACCATTGGAGTAATATTCCCAATTTTGAGCAGGAACCGTTTTGCCGTGTGTCTGCGCGGTATAGCCAAAGGTGCACGCAAAATAGTACTGATGCTCAGTTATCCTTCCGATGAAGTTGGCAACCATCTCGTGGACATCGATCTGCTGGATGAAAAGGGTATTAATCCATGGACAGATGTACTGGATCTGAAGCAGTTCCGTGAATTATTCGGCAGTGTAAAGCACAGATTTACAGGCATTGATTATATAGATTATTACAAATCCCTGGTCGAAGAATACGGCATTGAATGCGAAGTAATATTCTCCAATAATCCCAGGACGATCCTCAATTATACCAGAAGTGTCCTGACCTGCGATATCCACAGCCGTAAACGCACAAAAAAGATATTGAAGGCAAACGGAGCCGGCAAAGTTTATGGCCTTGATGAAATACTTGCCTCTCCGGTAAACGGCAGCGGGTTTAACGCTGATTACGGCCTGCTGGGTTCAAATAAAGCTACCGAAGATACTGTTAAGCTTTTCCCGCGTGACTGCAGGCAGCTCGTTGAAAAAATACAGTCCAATATCAGGGAGCTTACAGGTAAGACTGTGGAAGTAATGGTCTACGGAGACGGCGCATTTAAGGATCCGGTAGGACAAATATGGGAACTTGCAGACCCGGTGGTATCGCCCGGTTACACAGCTGGTCTTGAAGGCACTCCCAATGAAGTCAAGCTTAAATACCTTGCTGACAATGCATTCAAAAATCTGAAGGGCGAAGAACTGAAAAAGGCGATTTCTGATTATATAAAAAACAAGGAGAGCAACCTTGTAGGAAAAATGGCTTCCCAGGGCACTACCCCCAGAAGACTTACTGACCTCATAGGTTCTCTGTGTGACCTGACAAGCGGCAGCGGAGACAAGGGTACTCCGGTTGTTTATATTCAGGGCTACTTTGACAATTACGCAAAATCTTAACCTACCTTTTCTCCTGATGAACAGCATGTAAGCTCAAGAGCAGATACCGCTTCCCTGGCGTTCCTGTTCTGACAGCGCTGACATGCAGTTCAGCCAAACCATGAGGGGCCATAATATGATTAAGGCGGCAAACAGGCAGCTGTTTGCTGCCTGTTTTACATTGGCTTTATTGGCTTTGTTTTGCATACCTGATTTAGGCTTTATGAATTTCTATTAAAACTTTTCTCCGCATTGTATAAAGATTTATATAACTTAGGATTTGCAGCTTTGCTATTTACTTCTGCCTCTTTTATGATAATCCTTATCGATCTCCTTTTTCCATTCTTCTGAAATGCATGCGCAGGCACGGAACTGGCTTATGGTATCACTGACCACCCTGTAATTCAGGTCTGTTCCCCTGCTGTCGGGTATGAAGTTGGCTGCCCTGTCCGCACTGATGCCGAAGCTGGCAGCTGCAGCAATGGCATCGATATTTGCTCCCAGGAATATAAATTCCCAGCCGTATTCCTTTTTCTGCCTTTCAACCAGATTACGCACTTTATCATATGTGTATTCTCTGCTTGCATTCTCCAGGCCGTCCGTGGTTATGACAAAAAGGACTTTGTCTGCCCTGTACTCTTTGCTGGTGTTCATCTGGGCATGTGCTGTCTTGCTGATGGTTTTGCCGATGGCATCGAGCAGGGCAGTGCTGCCACGTACATAATATTCCTTCTGTGTAATGGGTGAAACACCTTTTATATCAATTCTGTCATGCAGCAGCTCATATCGGTCGTCAAACAGGACAGTGGTCACAACAGCTTCACCCGGCTCGTTTTTCTGCTTTTCCAGCATCGCATTGAAGCCTCCTATCGTATCACTTTCCAGTCCTGCCATCGACCCGCTCCTGTCAAGTATGAATACAAGCTCTGTCAGGTTCTTTTTCATATTTCGTCATCCTCCATTCATTTTATGAATAAAGGATAACTTATCGGCTGAATAATTCGGTCGCTCTGAAAGCGACAAATTATGCACCCAGCAGATCCTGATCGAAAGCGAACAGTGCTTCGTTTATCTCAAAAATATTGTAGTTGCCTTGTTTTATAAAATATTCAATGATGATATCAGATTTATTGCTGTGGGAAAGCGTATAGCCTGCCCTGGCAAGCAGGTCCAGAGTTTCATCAAGGTTTAGTCTCAGGGCTATCGCCAGTGCTATTGCTGTTGCTTTGCTGGGCTGATAATCAATATTGCTGCGGATCTTGGAAAATAGTCTGCGGTCAATATTAGCCCGTTTATATGTTTCTACATCCGTCATTCCCTTTTCGTCAATCAGTCTGAGCAGCATCTGAGAAAAGCTATCATCCAGATTCCTGACTGCATCTTCAAGTCTTCGGGCACTTCCCTGCGTCTCCTGTCCTTCATATACTTTTTGTCTTTCGGATATTTTATGCCTTTGATACCTTCCAGGTCTTTTCAGGGTTTTCAGCATGTCTTCGTCCGGAGCCGGAGCAATGTCCTCCGCATCATACAGCTGTTCATCGTCCGCTGCGCTTCTTAAAAAACGTTCCTCATACAGGACCATTCTTCCGGAACGTTCATTTTGCAAATGCCCATCGGCATAATTATCGTCGATGTATCTCTCAATATCGGAAAACAGTTTTTCTCCCATTACAAAAGATTTTTTGTCGAAGACCACGAGATACACTTCCAGTTCGTGCTCCAGAAGAAACTCGCTTATGGCGGAAACGGCTATATGAAGTGCCTGATCCCTGGGATATCCGAATATACCTGAAGATATGAGCGGAAATGCCACGGATCTGCATTTATACTGCAATGCCAGCTTAAGAGAGCTGATGTAGCTGTCATGAAGCAGCTTTGCCTCACCATGGCTGCCTCCGTGCCAAACGGGGCCAACGGTATGTATTATATACTTAGCCGGCAGACCGAAGCCATGGGTGATGACTGCCTCTCCGACACCGCAGTGACCTATGCGGCGGCATTCCTCCTGAAGCTTTTCAGCGCCGGCGGCCTCAAATATGGCTCCGCAGACGCCGCCCCCCATCCTCAGTTCCGTATTGGCCGCGTTGACCACCGCATCGACTTTCATTTTTGTAATATCATTACGCACGATTTTAAACGGCACGATGCACCACTCCCGGGAAAATGTAATCAGATACGCTGAATTAATTATACCGCATTCTGGATCGCAGTAACATCACTGCTTACAGCCTGGCAGAGATCAGATTGCCTGATTCATATCTTGACAGGCCCCGTCTGAAGAACAGATAGGCAAGCACCACATATACCGAATCCACCGCCAGAAGGCCAAGGAAACCGCCCCAGCTGAACACGGACAGTACTTTTATCGGCAGGAAAACCATAAAACCTGCCGGCAGAAGCGTGTACATCACAATCCTTATCCCCCGCCCGTATATGCTGTCCGGGTAAAGCGAAAAATTCAGCATGAACTCCAGCACCATCCGTGATATGGCCGATGAATTTCCCGCAAAAAATGTAAGGGTCCCTGCACTGGACATGACCGCCGCCATCAGAAGGCCTCCTGCCAGCGTGAAAAGTATGAAAAGCAGCAGCCTCAGTAGACTTGCTCCAATTACGGCAAAAAACAAAACAAATCCGAAGAACAGGTCACCCCACGCGGATACCGTCGTTCTTGAACACAGGACATTTATATATACATCCTTGGGCTGGAGCAGGTAAGTATCCAGCTCACCGTTAATGATTACGAACGGAAGCTGTGCTGCATTGCCGAACAGGATATGTGACGCCCCGTAGGCGGATGCCGCCAGCGCCCATATAAGCATGACTTCCCTGAAACCGTATCCTCCGATGGACGAAACCTTTTGAAAAATGACCCACCAGAAAAAGATGAAGAACGCATTATTCAAAAACATTCCCAGCGCCTGTGATATGAAGCTTGCCCTGTATTCCATCGCCGACTGCAGGCTGAACCTGATGTAAAGTCCGATTAGCTTAAGATGCTTCACCATGGTACGCATCTTTGTCTGAATACCTCTGCGGCTGATCCGCAGATTACCCTCCGTTGACATTGAGCTTTTTCACTCCCATCATATATGCAAATGACGAAAGCATGGCGAACAGCAGTGTATAGAAGGCCTGCACAGGAACAACCTGTATGAAGGTGTCGGCAGAAAACGAAGTCAAAAGCCTTGCAGGTGCGTACGCGATATATGAAAACGGCATATAAACCGCCGCCTGTCTGATGGTTCCGGGCAGGAACTCCAGGGGAAGGAACAGTCCCAGCATGAACGACAGCTTATGTGCCTGTGAGCATCTTGATGGTGGTAGACTTCCCTGCGCCGTTGGGCCCGAGGAATGCAAGGAGTTCACCTTCCGCCACCTCCAGATCTATCCCGCGGACAGCCTGTATCTCCCTGTACTCCGGATTTACAAGCGACTTCAGGCTCCCTGCGAATCCCTCTCTTTTAACCTTCGTTCTGAAAACCTTCGTAAGCTCTGCGGCTCTGATAACTGTTTTTACACCTGCAGCTCCCATACAACCCCCCCGAATGAAACATTTCACCATCAGAACAGCCGTCTGTCCGCAATACGCCGCTGCCGCACGCAGACTGCCGGTCCCCGTATATTAAAAAGCCCCGCAGGATCACTTTAAAGTGACTCCGCGGGGTCTTACCTCCATCGTGTAAGGCATGCGCCTCTATGCTGCTTGGACTTTTGTCTTTAAGCATACTCACTTTTGAGATATTTTGCCACGCATTTTAAGATTTGTCAATATTAAATACAAGCAGGGACACGTTTTTTTCAGTCAGCCCGTCCGATATTGTTTTTGACCTTCTTCATCCTGTAGAAGTCCTCCCTCTCCTTCTCTTCAAGGACCTCCTGTATATACTTGACCTGCGCCTTGTATTTTGGTATCTGGATATGCTGGAGCGCATTTGTTCGCTTATTTGTTTTTTCTATCTCTTTGGCAAGCTTGAATATCGAATTTTCCACTTCCGCCAGCTCATATATCTTGTACCGGGCTTGCAGGAACTTCTTTCTCGCTATGTCCAGCGATATGTTGGAATTGTAGAATCCGTATGATGGCCTCGGGTCCTGCTTCTGGTACCTGACCGAAGGTATATCAAGCCCCATGACGCTCCTTGGAAGCACTTCAAAATTCTCATCTGCGGGTATGCTGTTTATTATGTCGTTGACATCCAGCAGTCCCATCATTATGTTAGCTTCCTGCAGTGCCTGGTAAGCATCGGCGATGACTTCATACATTTCGTTCTGGACCGTCTTTGCTTTATCGACCAGCTCCATCATTTCCCTTATCAGTACGTTTCTTTTCCTGTCCAGCAGTTCAAATCCTTTCTGGGACAGGGTAAGTGCCGATTTTGCCTTGATAAGGTTAGCTTTTGTCGGTGCCGCTGCTATTGCCATAGTTAAAGTTCCCTGCCTTTACGGTAATACTTGTTAAGGATTTCAGTGCTGACACGGTCAAGCTCGGTCTCGGGCAGTATCGAAAGGATTTCCCAGCCTAAATCCAGCGTCTCCGTGATGCTCCTGTTTTCATAAGCTCCCTGGGATATGAACCTGTTTTCCAGTTCTCTTCCGAACTGCATGTATAACCTGTCCGTATCACTCAGGTCTTCCTCGCCTATGATCTGTGACAATGAGCGTACTTCCTGGACACGTGAATATGCCGCAAAAATCTGGCTTGAAAGATCTGCATGGTCTTCCCTCGTATAATCTGCTCCAATTCCGTCTTTCATAAGCCTTGACAACGACGGAAGAATATCTATGGGGGGATAAATACCCTTCTGGTCAAGTTCACGGTCCAAAACGATCTGCCCCTCAGTAATAAAGCCTGTCAGGTCCGGAATGGGATGGGTTATATCGTCATTGGGCATCGTAAGGATGGGTATGAGTGTTATCGACCCGTTCTTTCCTTCAAGCATACCAGCCCTTTCATATATAGTCGAAAGGTCACTGTACAGATATCCCGGATAGCCTTTTCTCGAAGGAACTTCACCTTTTGCCGACGAAATTTCACGGAGTGCTTCCGCATAACTTGTCATATCTGTAAGTATAACAAGCACATGCATATCATGTTCAAATGCGAGATATTCAGCAGCAGTAAGCGCACACCTTGGTGTTGATATCCTTTCGACAATCGGAGCGTCCGCAGTATTTATATACATGACAACATGATCAAGTACTCCCGACGACCGGAAACTTTTGAGGAAGAAGTCAGCATCATCATGCCTGACGCCCATGGCTCCGAAAACCACTGCAAAATTGCTGCTGTCCGCTCCTTCTATTCTCGCCTGCCTTACTATCTGCGCGGCCAGTTGATTGTGAGCCAGGCCGCTTCCTGAAAATATCGGCAGCTTTTGTCCTCTTATCAGCGTCATCAGCGCATCAATGGACGAAATGCCTGTCTGTATGAAGTTCCTGGGATATTTGCGGGCTACGGGGTTAATGGGCCGGCCATTTATATTCTGCCGGTATGAAGATACTATCTGGTATCCGTCATCAATAGGTTCACCGGCTCCATTGAAAATCCTGCCCAGTATTTCTTTGGACAGCGGGATGCTCATTGGCTCCCCTTTGAACTCAACTGCGGCATTGTCTGTCGATATGCCTGTAGTCCCTTCAAAAACCTGTATAACCGCCCTTGTGCCGTCGATCAATATGATCTTTCCTTTTCTCACCACTCCGTTGTCCAGCTTTATCGTGACCATTTCCCCATAAGCTGCGTCTTTAACGTTGGAAAGGACCACCAAAGGTCCTTCAACTTTATCAAGTTTCAAATATTCCTTTCTCATGCTGCATCTATCCCCAAATCTGGATTAATAATACGGCCCTGTACGGACCGGTTTACTCATATTTTCTTATAAGCTCGTCAAATTCGGATGATATCCTGTCAGAAAGCTCATCAAACATTTCGAGCCTGTCGTTGGGTATATCGTATTTCATCCTCAGGACCTGCTGCATCACATCAAGATTCCTTATCACTGAAATAGGAATGCCCATTTTTACGCATGTCAAAGATTTTTCATACAGCAGATCTATGATCTTCAGCATCCTGTACTGCTTTGCAAGGCTTGTGTAGGAATCTTCTCTGTGCATGGCGTTCTGCTGGAGGAAGCCTTTTTTGATGATCCTTGCAATTTCCAGTACCAATGCCTGGTCATTCGGAAGGACATCTTCGCCAACCAGCTGTACGATCTCGTTCAGCTTTTCCTCTTCATGCAGCAGTTTCACCATCTTTGTCCGCAGGTCTGCCATATCCGGCGCGACATTCTCACTGAACCAGTCACGCAGCATGCCTATATAACCGCTGTAGCTGGTAAGGTAGTTAATGGCAGGATAATGCCTTGCATATGCAAGTTTTTTGTCCAGTGCCAGGAACGCCGTCACAAATCTTTTCGTATTTTCTGTTACAGGCTCTGAAAAATCTCCGCCTGGCGGCGAGACAGCGCCTATTACCGTTATGGTTGCTTCCTGGCCTCCCAGGGTCATGAAACAGCCTGCCCTTTCGTAGAATTCCGCGAGCCTCGACGGCAGATAAGCCGGATAGCCTTCTTCTGCGGGCATCTCCTCAAGACGGCCGGATATTTCTCTGAGTGCCTCAGCCCACCTTGAAGTGGAATCAGCCATCAAAGCGACATCATAACCCATATCCCTGTAATATTCCGCCATAGTTATTCCTGTATATATGCTGGCTTCACGCGCGGCAACAGGCATATTGGATGTATTCGCTATCAGTATGGTCCTCTCCATCAGCGGCCTGCCCGTTCTAGGGTCCACAAGCTTCGGGAATTCCTCAAGCACGTCTGTCATCTCATTGCCGCGCTCACCGCATCCGACATAGATGATAATATCCGCATCGCTCCATTTGGCAAGCTGATGCTGTGTCACAGTCTTTCCGGTGCCAAATCCGCCCGGTATGCCGACAGTTCCTCCTTTTGCCACCGGGTAAAAACTGTCGATTACCCTCTGTCCGGTGATAAGCGGTTTATAGATAGGAATCCTCCTTGCAACAGGTCGCGGCTGCCTTACCGGCCATCTGCTGCAAAGCGTGAGCTCATATTTTTTATTGTCCTTTTCCAATATAACGATAACATCATTCAGTTTATAACTGCCGTCCGGCCTGACTTCAGAAACAGTGCCGCTGATACCCGGGGGTACCATAAGCTTGTGCATGATGCTGGCTGTTTCCTGGACATACGCATATACCATACCCTGGCTGAGTTCATCACCCGGTTTTACAGTTATATGTATATCCCATGGTTTTTCCTCATCAAGACTGATAAGCCCTATTCCTTCCGGAATAAAGTTTTTACTGATACTGTTAATCCTGCTAAGCGGTCTCTGGATGCCATCGAATATATTGCCGAGCATGCCAGGCCCAAGTGTAACTGACAGCGGACCCCCGGTACGGTATATCTTTTCTCCCGCCTTCAGTCCTTCGGTTTCTTCATATACCTGTACTGTTGCTTCATCGCCTTCTACTGACACGACTTCGCCTATAAGTTTATGTTCTCCCACAGTAACCATTTCGTTTACTTTGAAGGAGCCCATATTTATACCCTTTACCACAGGTCCGTTAATAAACCTTACCGTACCTTCATCATTACTGCTCGAGATTATCATTTGCATCACCTGCTTCTATCGCCTGGAACAGCATCTGCATGATATAATCTTCATTATCCTGCAGTAAGGCCGACATCGAAAGGTCAATCCTTACCATGTCCGCAGGATTTTCAGCTATAAAACCGCCTATTATACTGTCAGGGGCTTCCCTGAGTTTTATATCGGTCTGCTTCTGCTCCACGAGTTTTCTTTTTACATCTTCCGCGTATCTTTCAAGATCCCGCTTTGTCATATATATCACAGTATTTTCCGGAAGCTCTCCCGATGACATAAGCTTCTGGACCAGCGACATCATGTAGCCGGGATACCTGTCAGATACGGTGAATTTTTCCACTTCATTGATGACCCGCTCCATGAATCTTGAAAACAGCTTTTCCTTCAGATTCATGTATTCCTTCTTAAATTCCAGCCTGATCCTGCTGATCTGCCCGACGCGCTCAGCCTCGGCTTTCTTTTTTGTCCGGGCTATTATTTCCGCAGCTTCCCTGTCTGCCGCCTCTTTATTCGTCTGGAGCTTTTGCGAGTATTCCTGGCGGAGTTCAGTCATTTCCTGCTTAAATTCATCATCAAGAGAACGCTGCAGCATATTCTGGAACAGTGACAGTTTTTGATTTATAGTTACCATTTTTTACACCTCATATACGGATACCTACCGAGTTCCTGATGTATTCAGTTATCCTGTCAGCCGGCCGCATACTGCCATGCCTTCCGGGAATTTCTGCTATCAGCGGTTTTACCCGTCTAAGTTTCAGTTTTGTAAGTTCATCCTGCACCAGATCGGCAAGCTGTTCCGTGATCATGATGATACCAATATCATCATCTTTCATTGCCTTGTTCATTGCATCGAGTACTTCCTGCCTGGTATTCACCACAACACCGTCTACTCCGGCCAGTCTCATACCTACCCATGTATCGCGCTTGTCACTGATCAAAAATGACTTCATAACAACACCTCTGTATGCATCTGCATATCATACAAACAATATCAAAATGGATATGATCATACCGTAAATAGCGATACCTTCTGCCATACCGACGAAAATCAGCGTCTTGCCAAGGATTGATGAATCTTCGGAAACAGCTCCTATGGCAGATGAACCAACAGAACCGACCGCCAGGCCTGTACCGATAGTAGCAAGCCCCGTGCTGAGTGCAGCAGCCAGGTACTTAAACCCGTCGCCCACCGTCATGCCGCCAGCAGCTGTTTCTGCCGCAGCTTGTGCTTCATTCGCAGCAAATACCGGGTGTCCTGATACAGCCAGGACGATCATTGAGATCATCACGAGTCCGAAAGCTGTTACAGAGGTAAATACGGCCTTTTTAACACTTCCCTTTTTGTTGCGTTTCATAGCGCTGCGGCCATAAATCACCGTCCCTGCTGATATTGCTATTGCCAGTACCAATAATACATATTGCATAACCGTCACCCTTTCATTCGCTTTAATATATCATCAATTATTTATTGTCACAGGTCTGAAAGCAGTTCCGCCGCCATTAAAATACTTGCTGAACATTTCATAATATTCGAGCCTCAGGCCCTGTATAAATACAACCAGGCCTTCAAGCGTAAGGATAAGCACATTGCCCAGCACAAGTATCAGCAGCTTCAGAGCTATATTTTCCGTCATTTCCGACATCACAAGAAATGCCAGGAAAAGTCCTGCATGGTTCAGAGCGAACGCACCGACACGGATAAATGAAATCGCGTTGCTGAGCGTTCCCAGGATCGTCTCGACGCCTTCAAAAAAGCTTTCGGTCAGGTATGAACTCACAGTTCCGTGGATCAAAGGTCTTTTTCCTGTTACGAGACCAGCCAGCGGCGTCTTGGCCAGCATCACCAGCAGGCTGATAAGCATTGCCAGAAGCGGTACAGCTATCGGCAGACTGATGACCCCGGTAACTGACACGGCAGCGAGTTCAAGGCTTATAAAGAACGCCCATCCTGCCGCCCCGTTCTTTCCAAATATCCCGGTCTCGATGTCTTTTTTCCTGAGGGAGTTTATGATACCGAGCACAAAGGATATCGTAAGTACAACTGTTCCGAATATAACCCCGGCAATCAGTATCATCGGGATATTGCGCGGATCAAGCGGTTTGCCGATAAGGGTAGGCAGCCACGGCAGCTCGCTGTGCTCGAGGCCGAACAGGCTTCCATAAACAAAGCCGAACACTATGGAACTTGCCCCAAGCCTTATCAGCAGCCGGCCTATTGTGACCTTTTTGCCTTTCCTGTACAGCAGTAAGCCTGCAAGAAGGTAAATAGCTCCCTGGCCTATGTCTCCGAACATGATGCCAAACATAAGGCAGAATGCTACGGCAAAAAACGGTGTCGGATCTATCTCGTAGTAGGACGGCAGTCCGTACATCCTGATGACTGATTCGAACGGCTTTAAAAATCTGCTGTTCCGGAGCAGTGTAGGAGGCATGACGTTGTTTTCCGGCCTGCTGATGTCCTTTTCCTCGATCATTACCTTGTTCTTCAGCTCTCCGAAAATCTCATGCACATTACGGCTGTCTTTTTTGCGGATCCATGCATCGACAACGAACGTTCCATTTACATAATCGATCCGTTTCTCCAGCCTCAGTATCCTTTTTTCCAGTTTAAGCGCCGAATAAACTTTATTAAGCACCTTAACGACCTGATCCTTTTTGTCTGAAAGCACTTTCTCCAGCTCGCTGACATCAGCCTGCAGCTTTGCAATTCTTTCCTCAAGCTGTGAAATCATATTTGAAACACTGCCGCTGAGTCCTGACGGAATATTAAGTCTGTCCCAGTTCAGCGACTTCAGCAGTCTTTCCGTCTCATCCCTGAATTTTTTAGGGAAAATTATAATATACATATCATCGGTGGATTCTTTCACCGTTCCGATATTGAGTGCCACAGCGCTTATATTTTCGTAGTTTTTTCTCAGGCTGTATCTGTTATCACTTGACAGTGTGCCCACTTCATAATCGAAGTAGTTCAGCGATGCGAGGCTGTCAAAATCTATGTCCCTGTATTTGATTGCTCTGAGCTTTTCCTTAAACTGCTCATATTCCGCAATCATGGACTTCTTTTCACTTACTTCGCCTATGGTCTGGCCAAGTTCGTCCTCGAGCTTCTGCAGATCTTCCCGTGCATCTCTGATGCCGTAACTGCCGGCAATGCTCTCCTTGTCTATCGCCGGCTTGATGCCGAGTCCACTGTAAAGCCGCTCAATCCTGCTTTCTGTTTCGGCACAGATTTGCTCCACCGATTCGGGATCCTCCGGCGAGTAATCATTGGATACATGCATTTCCGATTCGTATTCGTGGATAATATAACTGTTGTCAAAGGCGCCGGCGTTCTGAAAATCGACATGCATTTTTTCACTGAGGACCAGCTTTTTTAATATTTCGTGCATATCTTCCACAGAACCGACTATTTTAATCAGTGACATCTTTTCTATCGCCATTCAATGCTTCACCTCTGCTTTTTGCCCTTGCAATACCAAATTTTGCCTTATGCGCTCCTTCGGCAGTTTGTACCTGATCCCTTCAGTTATCGAAATCATATCGTTGACTATCATCTCATACATGTGTATATATGCTATAACCGCTCCTACAGGAGTTTTCAGCTTACTTTCGCCAAGTCTTTCCAGTATTATTCCGTCGATCCTTTTCCTCAGGCCGCTCTCATCGCCTTCAAATATCTTTCGTCTGAGGTACGTGTCCGACATCTGTATCATTTTATCCACTGAAGCTGCATAACTCATTTCCTTGAGTCTTCCAAAACCAAGACGTCTGCCTCCGTGAAGGCAGTACGCAAGTATCTGTTCAGGCGGTATCTGGTAAAACTTTTTCGCTCTGTATATCCACTGAACATTGAGCCAGTCAATCTTCTCTCCTATAACCGCTCTGGCAGCCGCACTGTCAGCGGGCTCAAGATCATCGGCCTTTTTCAGCAGAGTATTGTAATACAGCAGCAGCAGCTTCATTTCCATATGGAATTCTCTCTTGATCACATCATTCTCATTGACCGTCCGAAGTGCGCTGTAATATGGTGTATGCCTGAGGTTTTCAATAAACTGGGCGACACTTTTGGATGAGGTCAGTTTGCTGTAATCAAGAGACGAATAGTTCACTGAATGAACAAGTCGTTCCTGTATTCCGTCAAGATCATCACCTCTTGCTATTCTTCGGAGTATCATTATCAAATCGGTAATTTCATATCTCATTAAAAACACTTTTATGAAATCCTTATAGGGTCCCGAAAAATAGTGTAAAATGTCTTCTATACCAATAACGCTGTACCTTTTCAGCAATGTCTCAATGTCATCTCTTAAAAGCCGGCCGCTTCCATATTCATTCAAAATACGGGCAAGACCATATTTCCTCCTGAGGAAATCCGCTACCTGATCTATGCTTTCGCAGGCCAGCAGTTCTTCTATTCTGCCTGTCCTGAATATACTTCCCTTTTTCGCTTTTATTTTCGTTTCGATTGCCTTTTCTGCCATATAAGGATTCACAAGCTCATCCTCCCAATAGCTTTGAAAGGACCTGTCCGAGAACAGCGTCCTCCAGTTCTTCGTATCTTGCGCTTATCCTGTCAGCAAGTCTTTTGTTTTTTTCCTGCAGCAGCCGGCATTCTTCATCTGCTTCATTCTTGATTTCACTGTAAATCACATCAGCTTTCTTTTTCGCCTCCGTCAATACCTCGGTGCGATAACGCTCCATATCGTTCTCCAGCTTTTTTCTTTCGCCTGCCAGTGCATCTTTGTTTCTCTGCTCAGTTTCATATGCACTGGCATCTATGCTGACTATCCGATCGATTATCTCCTTCAAACCGGGAACGCCTCCTTAACTAAAAAACCCCCGTGCCCGGGAAATACTGCCATGGTCTCCGGGCATCGGCGGCAATCATTGATAATATTTATCCAAATAAATAAAATATAATATACTCGGTATATAAAGTCAACGGTCACTTATGCCGTAAAAAAGCTCAATGCTTTACATCTATATTCATTTAGTTCATTCAAGAAGATGTTCTATCAGTATTTTCAATCCTATGGCAATTAATATAATGCCTCCTGCCAGTTCGGCCTTTGATTTGAACCTGGATCCAAAAATATTCCCTATTTTGACACCGGCGGCAGACAGAATAAAAGTCGTCGCTCCGATCAGTGAAACGGCAGGAATTATATCAACCTGCAGGAACGCAAATGTTATACCTATTGCCAGAGCATCGATGCTGGTGGCCACTGACAGAACAAGCATATTCTTTATACAGAATGAACTGCCTACATTTTCACAGTGCTCATTTCTCGATTCCCTCAGCATATTTATCCCTATAACGGACAGTAATATAAATGCTGCCCAGTGGTCTACGGCCGTTATGTAGTCTTTGAACTGTGTTCCCAGCAAATATCCCACAAGGGGCATTAGCGCCTGGAACCCTCCAAAAAACAGGCCTGTCACGGCCATATGGCTGAGTCTGAGATCCCTGGTAGACAAGCCTTTGCATATTGCAACCGCAAAGGCATCCATTGAAAGTCCCACCGCTATTAAAAACAATTCAGGTATACCCATCAGCCACTCCCCAATACATTTTAGTGCAGTATTTCATACGACATCCCCTAAGGCATCTCCACAAATTAACTAAACCATATTAGCATATATCCCTTTATTCTTCAATATTCAAAAAAAATGTTGCCAGCGGCAAAAAGTAACTGCAGTCCTGACTGCAATTACCCGCCGCCGACATGCATTACTGTTTTTACCTTGCTGTGCCGTTACCGCCGAGGCTGTTTATCAGCTTGTTGAATTCATCCATGAAGTCATCTGTCACATTCGTACCAAGTCTTCCCATACGGGTGAGCATGTCAGGTGAATCAGTAATTTTAACATTCTTTATAGTACTGTCTATTTGTTTGACTTTTCTTTCTATACTTGTTCTGAGTCTTGAAATATCAGTACGGTTTGTTCCGTTGTTTCTCACTCCTACCAGCGCCGTGTCAGTATTGACCAGGACTGAACAATCAACTCCTACAGTGTTTTCAAGCTGTCTTTCTATTTCCTTTGCTCTTTGCCAGTCAACTCCGCTGTTTCTGATTGAGGTACCATTTCCGTTTGTTCCGTTGAACCCATTGGTTCCATTGTTGTTTCTGCCGGTTCCGTTGTATCCTATAATACTGCCGTTGGTATTACCGGTGTAATTTCTTGTTGTGCCGGTATTCATACCTGTCCTGTTTCCGGTCATGTTCGTTCCGGTCATACCGTTACGTCCATTGTTCCCGGTGTTCCCTGCCATGTTATTCCCGTTGTTTCCGGTGTTCCCTGCCATATTGTTCCCCGTCAGATTATTCCTGTATCTGCCTCCAACCAGGTTATTTCTGTTGTATCCCTGGTTCCGGGTACCATAATTCATGTCATCATTTAAACCGTTGAGATCCTGTCCCCTCTCTTCACCGGCCTGCGCACATCCGGCAAGTACCGCAGCAACGAGGCAAACGGCAAGAATAGTGCATAAAGCTGCTTTAAATGATTTTTTCATTTTAAACACCTCCCGTACTATTCTGTGTACATAATCTATATTTATTTGAGTTAATTATTTATAGAGTTTCAAAAACATCTTCGGTCAGGAATAATTAATATGATTTTATAGAATTTGATGTTTTGGAAATTTAAATAAAAAACCGGAGCGGCATCATACCGCACCGGCAAATAATACGGGAAGTGGACTGAATGCCTGTCAGCACTCAACTTTGGGTAAAATCCGGCACATAGTTGTGATCGACTGTTATTACGGCTCTGTAATTTTTATCAATATGGCTGATTTTTTCTGAAATGATATCGACCAGTTTTTCATCACTGTATTTGAAACCAAAGGGAACCACCACATCAAATATGAGGTTTGAATGCGTAACTCCGAACACTGCCCTGAAATCATGGATATTAAGCTCATCAGAGATGCTCCTGACGATTTTGCTTACTTCCTGCTTCAGGTTGTTTATTTCTTCGTTGTCGGTTATTACAGGATCCAGGTGTATGACCAGGTGAATACCCATATCCTTCAGGAAATCACGCTCTATGTTGTCTATGATATCATGGCTTATCATTATATCCTGATCAGCCGGTACTTCACAATGCACCGAGGCAAAATACTTGTCGACGCCGTAGTTGTGCACAGTCAGGTCGTGTATTCCGGATATGCCATCATAGCTGAGTATTTTTTTATAGATACTGTCAACGATATCTCTTGACGGCGCCATTCCCAGCAACGGGCTTACAGTATCGCTGATGAGCTTTATGCCGGAAACCAGGATGAACAGCGCAACCACTGTCCCCATATATCCATCTGTATTGAAACCCGTAACCTTTGATAGAATAGCCGCAGCCAGGACGGCACCTGTTGAAAGGATATCATTCCTGCTGTCCGCCGCAGAAGCTTTAATGGCATCTGATGCTATCATATTGCCAAGCTTACTGTAGAAAAGGCACAGCCACAGCTTTAGAAGTATTGAAACAACGAGCAGTGCAGCCACAGTCCATGAAAAAGCCGCTGACTGAGGGTCAATGATTTTCCCGACAGAATCCCGGATCAGTTCTAGTCCAAGGAACATAACAATTACCGACACAATAAGTCCCGATATATATTCCATACGCGCATGACCATACGGATGCTTTTCATCGGCGGGTTTCCCCGATATTTTAAAGCTTATCAGCGTCACAATTGATGAACCGGAATCCGACAGGTTGTTGACGGCATCCGCAGTTATGGAGATACTGCCGGTAAGCGTACCGGCCACGATTTTTATGATGAACAATATGATATTGACCACGATCCCCGTTATGCCCGACAGCATTCCGTATGCCTGCCGTACATGGTCGCTGGATGTATTCGTATAGTCCTTCACAAATAGTTTAAGCAATAGCTTCGTCATTTTTTTCACCTTACTATATAATTCAATGATTCACTTTATTTTTCTGATTTCCTGCTGCGTTTTTCAAAAACTGATACTGCCAGTTTGACCAGTTCAACAATTGGTATGATCGACAATGCAAGTCCCGTACCTGCTGCAAGTTCACCTGCTGAAAGCACAGTAAGGTCGAAAACCGTATTTACGCCAGGGATGTAGATAACTGCAACCGTCAGAATCACAGACAATATAATTGCCCCTGACAGGTACCTGTTATGTGACCGGAGTCTGAAGATCGATTTCTTCCTGGACCTCAGATTCAGCGAATGGAATATTTCGCAAAGCGAAAGTGTAAGGAATGCCATAGTCATCCCGGTCAAATTCGACCTGCGGTATCCGATAAAGAATGATACCAGTGTCAGTGCCGCAACAGCAATGCCCTGATAGATCACTCCTGCAGCCAGACCTCCTGCAAAAATACCTTCGTCTGCCCTGCGGGGCGGTTTTTTCATTATGTCAGGCTCAGCTTCCTCCATTCCCAGCGATATAGCCGGGAGTGAATCAGTCACCAGATTGATCCACAATATGTGTATCGGTGTGAAAAGTCTGAAGTTCAGCAAAGTCGCGGCAAACATCGCCAGGACTTCACTGAGGTTGGCTGACAGCAGGAATTGTATGGCCTTTCTTATATTATCGTATATCCTGCGTCCTTCTCTTATTGCATTAACGATGGTTGCGAAATTATCATCCGCCAGTACCATATCAGAAACACTCTTTGATACATCAGTACCGGTTATGCCCATGCCTACGCCTATATCAGCCGCTTTGAGCGCCGGAGCATCATTGACCCCGTCACCTGTCATCGCTGTGACCATGCCTTTCTTTTTCCATGCATTTACGATCCTGACCTTGTGTTCCGGCTGGACCCGTGCATAGACCGCATAATCGCCGACATTGCGTTCAAATTCCTCTTCGGGTATCCTGTCGAGGCCTGTACCGGTCAGAGCCTGGCTATCGTCAGTTATAATGCCCAGTTCTTTTGCTATGGCCACTGCCGTATCCCTGTGGTCACCAGTGATCATAACAGGTTTTATTCCTGCCTCCCGGCATTCCTCTATAGCAGCTTTCACTTCAGGCCGTACCGGATCCTTCATCCCGACCAGCCCGATAAACACCAGCCCGTTTTCCAGTGTACCGTGAGAAACCTCATCAGGCAGCACATCCATATGCTTCATTGCAGAGCCAAGCACCCTGAGTGCCTTACCTGCCATTCTCCTGTTCTCCTCAAGGATCTTCTCCCTTAGTTCATCAGTAAGATACACCGTTTCATTGCCAGAAACCATGTGGCTGCATTTTTTCAGCAGTTCATCCGGCGCACCCTTTGTATACTGGATATACCCTCCTGCCATGTCTTTATGGACGGTTGTCATCATCTTTCTCATGGAATCAAAAGGAGCTTCGGCAACTCTTGGCATCCGGGCATCCAGTTCATTCTTGTCAAAGCCAAGTTCGTACGCATAACGTACCAGTGCGCTCTCGGTCGGTTCTCCCACAACTTCTGTCCTGTCCTCTGATAATTCCGCATCATTACAGAGGGCCATGGATAAAGCCAGTTTTTCAGTATCGCCGAAGGAATCGGCTACAGTCATTCTATTCTGCGTCAGTGTGCCTGTTTTGTCGGAACAGATAACCTGTGTGCAGCCCAGTGTCTCAACTGCAGTAAGTTTTCTTATTATCGCATTTCGCTTAGACATCCTGGTCACACCGATGGAAAGGACCACGGTCACTACAGCGACAAGTCCCTCAGGAATGGCCGCTACTGCCAGGCTGATCGCCAGCAGGAATATTTCCAGCACATGTCCGCCTGAAAATCCTCCGTTTCTCAGGACACTCAGCAGGAATATGAAAACGCTTATTGCCAGTACACATATGCTCAGTACTTTGCTGAGTCCTGCCAGCGTCTTTTGCAGCGGTGTTTTCTCTTCATCGGTCCCGGAGATGGCATCAGCGATCCGGCCCATTTCGGTAGACATGCCGGTGGCCACTACTACGCCCTCTCCGCGTCCGTACACAACGTTTGTCCCCATGTATGCCATGTTATGCCTGTCACCGAGCGGTATATCCTGATCGCCTGCTTCCGGATCATCGCTGTACTTCTCGGTCGGAACCGATTCTCCTGTAAGTGACGCCTCCTCGATTTTGAGGCTTGATGTTTCGATCAGTCTCATATCTGCGGGAACGGCATCGCCGGCTTCCATCATGACGATATCGCCGGGCACGACTTCTTCTGATTTGATCCTCACTGCATGACCATTTCTTCTTACCCTGCAATAGGGTGAAGACATTTTTGCCAGGGCCTCGATGGCCTTTTCCGCCTTTCCCTCCTGTATGACTCCAAGGACTGAGTTCAGAATAACTACTATCAGGATAATGACTGCATCGGCAATTTCCGTGGCAATCCCCGAAATAACTGCCGCAGCAATCAATACTATAACCATGGGATCCATCAGCTGTTCAAGGAACTTTTGAACAACCGTTTTTCTTTTGCCTTCGGCCAGCTTATTCCTTCCATACTTCTCAAGCCTTTCTGCAGCCTGTTGTGTACTCAGCCCGTTTTTATCAGTCTCCAGTGAATCAAGTACAGCTTGCTTTTTCTCCAGGTAATACTTCATCATCGATCTCCTCCTGAATATCTCAGTCGTTATTATATGTAATCACAGTTATATCTTACCATCTATGTATCTTCCGGTAAAATGATGCATGATATGTATCTTCGGTACACTCTGCGGCAATGACCCTGCTATTCTAATTTTCTCTTACAATACGAATCAAAGCCTGGGAAAGTTTCACTTCATCATTTATTTCTGTAGTATCCGGGCGAATGTCCGAACTCTTTTCTGAATGCACGTATAAAGTTCGAATAATCTCCAAAGCCGCATCTGAGGCAGACATCCGTCACTTTCAGTCCTTCTTTCAGAAGCATCCTTGCCATGATAAGCCTCTTTTTATGTATATACTGGTGGATGGTATAGCCGGTATGTTTTTTAAACTCACGCAGCAGATGATATTTGCTGATATAGAATCTGACCGCCAGGGATTCCAGCTTGAGCTCCTCATGAAGGTTTTCGTTGATGTACTTTATAACATTGCTGACCAGTTCACTGCATACGACATCCAGTTCAAAGTCCTGTTCGTGGCTGTCCAGGTAAGCGCGGTTAAGATAAACCAGAAGCTCGGTCAGATATGTTTTCTGCAGTATCCTGCTTCCATAGTCTTCATCAAACACAGCGTTTTCCAGTCTTGCTATTACGTTTTTTACAGCCATGCTGAATCCGGCCCTGGGTCGCAGTATATTGTAATTGCTTGCCGCGGAGCGCTCAAAACACATGGTCAGATCGGTGCCTTCACCCAGCTGGCGGATATAATCGGGATCGATCCACAAAACATACCGCTCATATGTTTTTCCTGGCTTCACCACTGATTTATGAAGTTCTCTGTTGTTTATCAGCACTATATCTCCCGGCCTGATCCTGTATGATTTACCTTCGATAATATAGGTCACATCTCCGGAAAGGAAAATGAAAACTTCATAAAAAAGATGGTTGTGATATTCCACTTCCACGGGGCCGTCATCTTTATAGTGAAAAAATTCGAAATCGCTGCTGATCATATACTGGCGGTTTGTAAATTTCTGTTCCACAGCTTCATTGCATCCCCCTTTTTGCGGATACCAATGATATCTTTATTGTAAAGCAATTTTTGCATGTTATCAAACTATAGTAATATTATTATTTGCATATAGTGACATATATCATAACAGCCGGTATATGATACCATGCATAAAATGCCCGATATACATGAAAAGCTGTTTGCAGCAGCCTTATAAAAAAGCCCGCACAGTGGTTAGCACCATGCAGGCAGTTTTTATAAATATATCAGGCAGTCTCAATTTTACTGGCAGCCTGAAGGCCAAGTTTTTCAACAGCCCATTCACGCATCTTGTACTTGAGTACCTTCCCTGCGGCATTCATCGGGAATTCATCGACGAACTCAACATACTTGGGTGTTTTATGCTTTGCCATGTGCGAACGGCAATACTCCCTGAGTTCATCGGCTGTCATGGTTTCAGAATCCTTAAGTATGACACAGGCCATTATTTCCTCCCCATACTCCTCATCAGGAACTCCTATGACCTGTACATCCTTTACCTTGGGATGAGTGTAAATAAAGTCCTCTATCTCTTTCGGATAGATGTTTTCGCCTCCCCGGATAATCATATCCTTGATGCGTCCTGTGATCTTGAAATAACCATTCTCATCCATTCTCGCCATATCTCCGGTATGAAGCCAGCCATCCTTGTCTATGGCAGCAGCCGTTGCCTCAGGCATCTTGTAGTAACCCTTCATGATATTGTAGCCGCGGGCGACAAACTCACCGTCGGTATTGGGCGGCAGTTCTTCATTGGTCACAGGATCCACGACCCTGCACTCCACTCCGGGAAGCGCACGTCCAACTGTGTTGACCCTGAGCTCGATCGGATCATCCACCCGGCTCTGCGTGCAGCCCGGAGAAGCTTCGGTCTGTCCGAAAACGATGGTTATTTCTTTCATATTCATCTTATTTACAACATCCTGCATCACTTTTATCGGGCACGGACTGCCGGCCATAATTCCGGTCCTCATATGTGAGAAATCAGTCTTTTTGAAGTCCTCATGTTCCAGCATGGCTATAAACATGGTCGGAACACCATGGAACACAGTTATTTTTTCCCTGTTGATGCATTCGAGTGATTTGCGCGGTGAGAAATACGGTATCGGTGACATCGTAACGCCATGCGTTACCGCTGCCGTCATGGCAAGCACCATCCCGAAGCAGTGGAACATCGGCACATGTATCATCATCCTGTCCGCTGTGGACAGATCCATACAGTCCCCGATACACTTTCCATTGTTGACCACGTTGTAATGGGTAAGCATGACTCCCTTGGGGAAGCCTGTTGTCCCCGACGTGTACTGCATATTGCAGACATCATCCTTATTGACGGCTGCTGCACGACGGAATACTTCCTCTATCGGCACCCTGTCGGCAAGAGCTATCGCTTCGTCCCATGAAATACAGCCCTTCTGCTTCGATTCGACAGTTATTATATTGCGCAGGAACGGCAGCCTCTTTATATGCAGCGGTTTTCCCGGCTCCGCTGTTTCCAGTTCAGGACACAGTTCCTTTATTATTTCAATGTAATTGGAATCCTTATAGCCGTCTATCATAACAAGTGTATGCGTATCAGACTGGCGCAGCAGGTACTCTGCTTCATATATCTTGTATGCGGTGTTTACCGTAACCAGCACCGCTCCGATTTTTGTCACAGCCCAGAATGTAATATACCATGCAGGCACATTTGTAGCCCATATCGCCACATGGTCGCCCGGCTTGACTCCCAGCGCGATAAGTGAACGTGCGAATGTGTCCACATCATCACGGAACTCGGCATAGGTCCTTGTGTAATCCAGCGTAGTATAACGGAACGCGTACTGATCAGGGAACTCATCAACGATGCGGTCAAGCACCTGCGGAAAAGTCAGGTCGATGAGCGTATCCTTTTCCCATACATACTGGCCTGTTTTTGATTTATTGTAAAACAGTCGTCCTCTTTGAGAACCTTTATCAAGGTAGCGATTCATGTAATGCACAAAATGAGGAAAGACCACGCCTGCATCACTGAGATCTGATGCCCATCTTTTTACCCATTCAAGTGAAATATATCCTTCATAGTTGATTGTGCGCAGCGCAAGCATGAAATCGTCTATCGGCAGGTCTCCCTCTCCCATCATCCTGTAAGAGACCTTTCCGTTTTCAATAACAGAGTCCTTTACATGCACATACTTTATATAGGCACCCAGATTCTGTACCGTCGTGTCAGCGGATTCACCGGCATAACGATATGGATGATGCACGTCCCAAAGTGCTCCCACAGCATCACTGGCAGCGCGGTTCAGCAGCTCACACAGCCGTTTCGTGTCCGCATATACACCATTGGTCTCTATAAGGAGTGTAACTCCTTTTTCTTCAGCCACCGGTATCAGCCTTCTGAGTGCTGCCAGTACATCTTCGTCATTTACCTCGCCCTCCGCCTGTGGTTCCTTATCCGCCAGTATACGTACATATGGCGTTTTCAGCCGGCTGGCCAGATTGATATATTGTACTATTTCATTATAGTTTTTGTCGGCGTCATCCGGATATTTAAGGCAGCATCCCGAAGAAAGGCATGGTATCTCTATGTGAAGCTCCGAAAGCTTTTTTATGGTATTTGGCAGCTGAGCTTCGGTGAATGGTTTCGCCTGAACAGCAAAAATATCCTTTCCAAGGCCCCTGATCTCTATGCCGTCAAATCCGATATCCTTGGCCATGGAATAAATGTCAGGCCAGTCAAAATCGGGGCAGCCTAATGTTGAAAATGCAATTTTCATCAGAACTCCTCCTCGTATTGGTATTGATCATGCTGCGATATTTTTATTGCCTGATACAGAGGTATTGCCGGGATATCCGGCATAACTGCATAAACCGGCATATAAAATAAAAAGCTCTCGTCCCATGACATCACTGTCAGAGACGAAAGCTCAACTTCCGCGGTACCACTCCGATTGGTATAAAAATACCCACTTTCCTGGCATCGACCATAATAATTGATGAATGCCATCCCGTTGTAACGGCGGGAAACCCGTTCGCACCTACTCGCCAAGTCAGAAGCATATACCGGCTTTCAGCTGACTGCTCGAGGGTGAGTCCACAATCCGTCCCGTGCACTGTTTCGCACCGGCCAACAGCTCTCTTCCGCACAGCCGGGCGGCGTGTTTTCCCTGTCATAGCATTTGTTCCTTTTTTTAGTATGCTATCAGAATACAATTTTTTTGTCAATAGGAAACAAGCACTTGACAAGTCACAGCTGTTTGCTTTCAATATTAATTGCCGCTGTTCTTCTGCCATAAAGCCGGAAAACAAGGCAAAAATATTACAATTTGATCGGAGGCTTAATAATGAAATACATTTACAGAACTAAAAACACCTGCTCCACACAGATTTCCTTTGACATAGATGCCGATTGTGTTGTCACCAACGTAAAATTTACAGGCGGATGCAAAGGAAATCTCAAAGCGATTCCCGTCCTGATTGACGGATGGACTGCGCAGCAGATCGCTGATAAACTGCTCGGCAATACGTGCGGCGAACGCCCGACTTCATGTGCTGACCAGCTGGCGATTGCAGTACTGGAAGCTGCTGATAAAATCAAAAAGGGGCAGACCGCATAAAGAGCGGAATGCCGAAAAAAATGCCATCATGTCCATAAATACTCTCGGAATATCCTTTTGTTTTGCCGGCCGGTAAACTCTCTTCCTCCGGTATGTATTTTCAATCACAGGACAATATAAGTGAGATGAAGTAAATTACAATTTTTCTTATCACATTTCACCACCGGAGGAAAGAGTATGCAAAGAAAGCCAGTATTGCTGATAGCGTTTTATAACAAAAAAGCTCTTGGAGTCAGGTATCTTGAGAGAGCTCTTACCAAAGCGGGCTTCAGTGTCTTCATATTGTTTTTGAAAAATTTCAACAGCGTAAGGCCTGAGCCCGTCACAAGCAGGGAACTTCTTCTTGCGAAAAAACTTGTCAGCGAACTCAGACCAGGATTGATAGGTCTGAGCGTGATGTCTTCACTCTACATGGAAACAGTGATAGCTGTAAGCAAAATGCTTAAAGCAGAATTTGACATCCCTGTAGTATGGGGTGGTGTATATGCATCCATGTTTCCGGAAAAAAGTCTTGAATATGCTGATTTCGTTCTGCGCGGCGAGGGTGAGGAAGCCATTGTGGATCTGGCTCGGGCAATTTCTGAAAACAGAGACTGCCGCCTCATTCCCAATCTTGTATACAAAGATCCTGCATCAGGCGGAAAAACAGTTGTCAATGAGCTGAGACCCCTTTGCACAGATCTTGACAAGCTTGGATATCCGCTGTTTGATGCCGGAAATAAATTTTACATTGAAAATAACAGGATAATCAGCACAGATCCCATGATGGACTCAATAAGTTATGAGCTGTCGGCTTCAAGGGGCTGTCCTTTCATGTGTTCTTACTGTTCCTCTATAAATCTGAAAAGAATGTACAAGGGCCGCGGCAGATATGTTCGTTTCAGAAGCGTATCAAATATCATAAATGAACTGGAAGATGCCAAAGAATCGATCAGAAAACTTAAAGTGATCCGTTTCTGGGATGAAATATTTCCAGATAACAAAGCATGGATAGACGAATTTGCTCAAAGTTACAAAGAAAGGATAGGCCTACCTTTCGAAATATGGGCTCATCCTCTCAGATGCAGTGAGTACACAGTATCAAGGCTGGTCGATGCAGGTCTGCATAAAGTCGTGATGGGAATACAGAGCGGATCACCGCGTATACGCTGTGAAATATTCCATCGGAATGAGACCCAGTCAGAAATAATCAGGGCTTCGGGAATACTGAACCGCTGCAGGGTGCCGCACGTCGTATATGACTTTATCCTGCGCCATCCCTTTGAAAATGAAGAGGATATAAAGCAGACATACGAGCTGTGCACGAAGCTGGAAAGGCCTTTTGAACTCCAGCTCCACGGATTGAATTTCTTTCCGGGAACAGATATAATTGATATTGCACTAAAGCATGGAATAACATTCAAAATATCAGAATCGGGGCCGGCCGTTCCGATTCGGGAAGCTTACAAAAGCTATTGGGGGCAGAAAAACAGCTGCCGGATGGCAGACTTCTGGTATTCATTGATTTATCTGAGTCAGTTCAGGCTAGGCCTTCCCGTTTCGAAACTGCTCAGCAGGTCGCCCGGTTCAGAAGTCAACAGATGTATTGCGCTGCTGCTGCCGAAATTGTTCCGGCCAGCCGCCGGATTAAGATACTATTGTAAGAAAGGTGCGCTGCTGCTGCGGTCTTTACTCATTAAGATCAGATCTTCATCACAGAGCCGGCAGATAATACGGTATGAGCATGGAAAATAAAGATATAGACAGTGGATCCATACAGGAAAAGCGATCCGTGAAAATACCCTCACTGCGGGTTTTGCTGGCAGTCATTGTGACAGTTTCAGTTATAGTCTGTGCGCTGTATATTCCAATGGTGCTGACGGAACCTGATGCTCACATATACCCTGATTACCCTATGGAAGACCTTGGACCTCTGCTTTCAAAAGACTCATTTTCAGATGAAGATTATTTAACACTCTATTACCAGACAGGCCTGGGAAGGCCCGCGGTGGATGAAATCAGAGAACTGTATGACGACTGGCAGGAACGTATCCTGCGTTTTCAGCAGAACTTCTTCAGGAAAGTAGATTATGTCTGTGAAAAAAACAGCCCTATTTCCAGAGAGGAATCAATAGTCGATGAAAACGGGAATTATATCAGCGGTACGGAAACAGCACCGCTCCATGAAGGATATATCCTTATCACGAAGTCATCCCACACATATGGGTGGCGGAACGGTCATGCCGCACTGGTAGTTGATGCCGCCGGCGGTAAAACACTCGAATCAGTGGTTCTTGGCGAAAATTCATCGGTACAGGATATAAGCAAATGGACAAATTATCCCAATTTCATGCTTTTAAGGCCAAAAGGCGCCACATATGATGAAATGCGTCAGGCTGCGCAGACAGCATCCGAGGTATTGTTTGACATTCCGTATGATTTCACGGTTGGTATTTTCAGTCCGAAGGCTGCGGACAAAGATAAAATAAAAGGTACCCAATGCTCTCATCTCGTCTGGCAGGCATACTATTACTATGGTTATGACCTTGACAGCGACGGAGGACTCATCGTTACTCCGAAAGATATAGCCAACAGCCCGGAGCTTGAAGTGGTCCAGGTCTACGGTGTTGACCCCCGCAATATCTGGCCGTAAGTGCGGCTCTCCCTCCTGTTCTGTTCTGATTCAATCTGTATATATTTGGGTATAGTAATAATATCAATAAATCTATAAGGGAGTATTGGTATGCATGATGTAATAATAATCGGCGGAGGCCCGGCAGGGTATTCAGCTGCTCTTTACAGTGCAAGAGCCGGGCTTGATACGCTGGTTCTTGAAAAAATGACAGCCGGCGGACAGATGGCATCCGCCCTGTCGATGGAAAATTACCCGGGGTTTGAGGAACCGATCGGAGGTCCCGATCTGGCTTTAAAAATGGAAAAGCAGGCCAGGAAATTCGGTGCCGTAGTGACATTTGACACGGTAACTGACCTGGATCTCGATTCTGAAATAAAGGTTGTAAAAACCGAAAACAGGACATATTACTCCAAAGCTGTGATACTTTGTATGGGAGCCTCGCCAAGGACACTGGGGCTTCCCAAGGAAGATATCCTGACAGGTGCAGGTGTTTCATACTGTGCCGTATGCGACGGCGCATTGTTCAGAGGGCGCACGGTAGCCGTAGTTGGCGGCGGTGATACCGCGGCAGAGGATGTGCTTTATTTGTCAAGATTCTGCCCCAGGGTCTACCTGGTTCACAGGAGAGACAAGCTCAGGGCATCAAAAATTCTTCAGAAGGATTTGTTCAACAACAAAAAAATAGAATTTATCTGGGATTCCGTGATCGATGAACTGATCGGCCAGTCAGGTCTCGAAGGCATCCGTGTGAAAAACCTCATTACAGGCGAAAAAAGAGTACTGGATGTCGAAGGCCTGTTTGTGGCAATAGGCACAACACCCAACACATCTCTTGTCAGCGGAAAAGTATCGCTTGACGCCGACGGCTATATCATTACTGATGAAAAAATGCTAACAAATATTCCGGGTGTCTTTGCTGCAGGCGATGTGCGGAGCAAATACCTCCGACAGGTCATTACCGCAGCCTCGGACGGCGCTGTGGCAGCTTACTCAGCAGAACATTATATCAACAGTCATTCGGCCGAATAGGCCGCAATAACAGTCAGTCCGCCATGGTTAAAATAACAGGTGGAACCGTAAGCTGTAATAGAATCGCATCAGGCCAGGCATCTGCTCACAGCAGCCGCGCAGGCAGCAATTCAGCTCCGCTGTACCGGCAAAGCCTGGCACCTTGTTTCCGGTGCCAGGCTTTGACAGTACCTCCGGGTTTATCCGCACTGTATTATGAAATCACCGCAACCGTCGGCAACAACCCACGACCATGGTGATATCCGTGATCAGATATCCCACCATTGCCTTCCGTCACGGGCCAGGAGTTTGAATGATTCCACAGGCCCCATCGTTCCGGCGGCATAATTGGGGAATTTGAACTTTTTCTGTTCCCTGTATCCTATAATTCTGTCAGCAAACATCCAGGATGCTTCGACCTCATCCCATCTTGAAAACAGCGTCGAATCGCCCTTGAGTATATCAAGGATAAGGCGCTCGTAAGCTTCAGGGGTATTGCCCTGGGCCGAACTGATATAGCTCGAATCCATCCGGGCAGGAACGATATCGTTACGCGAGCTGAAATCCTTTGTATTGAACTGGAAATAAACACCTATATTGGGCTGTATCCTGATCACAAGAAGATTGGGTTCCTGGATGTAATCATGCTGGAAATACAAAATATCGGGCATTTTTTTGAACTGCACTACTATTTCAGCAGATCCTGTCCCGAGTCTTTTGCCTGTCCTTATATAGAACGGTGTGCCAGCCCACCTGAAATTATTAATGTGCAGTCTTAAGGCCACGAAAGTTTCCGTTGACGAATCCGCCGGTACCCTGTCCTCTTCCCTGTACGCCGGAACTTTTACGCCATTGATAACTCCCTGCCCATATTGGCCAAAAACAACATTATCCTTCAGCATTTCCGGCGTAAATTCTTCAATGGCCTGTATCACCTTCAGCTTTTCTGTCCTTATGGCATCTGTCTCAAGATTCACAGGCGGCTCCATGGCCACAAGCGAGAGTATCTGAAGAATGTGATTCTGGACCATATCGCGTACGGCGCCTGATTTTTCATAATATCCGCCTCTTGAACCCACACCTTCCGTTTCCGTGAGGGATATCTGGATATTATCGATGTACTTGCTGCTCCACAGGGATTCAAAGACTGAATTGCAGAACCGCAGAACCATTATATTCTGTATCATTTCCTTGCCTAGATAATGATCTATCCTGTATATATTGCTTTCGGGAAACACATCCAGCAGCCTGCTGTTAAGCTTTCGGGCAGTTGACAGGTCCTTCCCGAAGGGCTTTTCTATCACGAGCCTGCTGAAGGAATCCCCTTTGCTGAAAGCCAGTCCGCTCGTATGCAGTCCCTGTACGATGGTTTCAAAATATTCCGGAGCCACTGCCAGGTAAAATATACGGTTTCCCGCAGTACCCGCACTGCCGTCGAGTTCATCGATATATTTTTTCAGTCCTTCATATCCGGACTGGTCAGTAAAATCAAACTTGTAATAGTGGATAAGCCGCCTGAGCCTGCCCCAGTACCTGTCATCCAGCTTGTTTCTTGAATACTTCATCAGTGACTCAAGTACCTGGTTCCTGTATTGTTCATCGTCCATGTCCCTGCGCCCGATGCAAACCACTGAAAAACACTGGGGCATCATGTTGTCATGTATCAGGTTGTACAACGCCGGCATCAGTTTGCGGTGGGTCAGATCTCCTGTCCCTCCGAAAATAACAAAAACAGCGGAGGACTTCCCTATTTCGCAGTTCATTGTATCCATGTTATGGTATCAGCCTCCCAGGTCAGAATTTAATATTTTTAAAGCACATCATTTTATTACCCGAAAACAGCGGTCCGAAACCTGCCTGTGCCCATTTTCACGCTTTATGCCTGTATTTTTTCACAGGTTCAGTCATGCCTTTATCCTGTCTAAGTGATGCGGCGCAGAAAATCGGCCAGTTTGCAGGCAACAGGGATATCGGCGGGAAGCAGGCTGAAATTCAGCAGTTCATCCGGGGCGGCCCACCGGAAATCATCATGAACACTGAGTCTTATATCTCCCGATATTATATCCGCAAAATATGCAAGCAGGCGTATGGTGCCCTGAGGATACTCGTATATGCTCTCACAAAAAAAGTCCTTTACTTCAGCATTGACGCCAAATTCTTCAAAAAGCTCTCTTTTCAGGCATTCTTCAGGAGTCTCGCCCTCTTCCAGTTTGCCGCCTGGAAACTCCCAGCCGCCTGCCATTTTTTCGCCAGGTGCTCTTCTGGCGATAAAAACCTTATTATTTTTGCAAATTATTGCTGCTGTAACATCCTTTGCCTGTTTCATATACCCCCAGCTTTCTTATTGCATTTTCCGGTCCGGCATTAAGTGCATGGTCGTCTGCACTCAGCAGAATTTTTGAAGCATCGCCGCTATTACTCTGCTATTCATTATAAATCATTGCAGTTTCCCTGTCGCAACATGTTTTGCCTTTCTTCAATATTATGCTCCTGCAAGAGTATTGCAATTAGCAGATTGACGGATAAGCCGGATTAATTTATTATTAAATACAGGAGAAGCCCAATGAAACAAAAGTATAAGGAAAGTCTCAAAAAAATCGGCATATTTGCGGCAGTTGTAATTTCTGTGACAGCCGGTGTATTTCTATCTTTCCGGCTGGCATTTTTCCTGATGCCGTTTCTTATAGCTTTTGCACTTTCCTCTCTGATGGAACCGCTGATAAGGATACTGAATAAGAAGCTGCATATCAGCCGTAAAGTATCAGCACCGATCATACTGCTGCTGATGCTGGCTGCAATAGTAACTCTTGTCGTACTTGGGGTGCTGAGACTGATCAAGGAAGTCCGGGGGCTTATAGTGGCGGCTCCGGGTTTTTTGTCGGATCTGTATGTAAAGATAACCGACCTGATGTCAGATGTCTCGCGGCACATAGACTGGCTCCCTGCCGGAATAACGGATAATCTCGGCGATATACTTGTCAACCTTTCAAACACCATAACGAACTTCGGGAAAACTATCGTTAAGGGCGCGTATATAACCGCCACTTCACTTCCTGAAGCCATTATATTCACGATAATTACGCTTCTGGCAACATTCTTTATGTCCAAAGACCGTGAATACATATCTTCCGTACTCAGGCGCCATTTGCCCGACAGCTGGCTCCACCGCATAATGACAATAAAAAAAGACCTGTTCAACGCGATATTCGGGTATCTGAAAGCGGCTCTTATCATGATGATAATAACTTTTACGGAACTGTTCATAGGTTTTTGCATTATAGGCGTAAGTTATCCCCTTCTGCTTGCGTTTATCATAGCAGTCATAGATGCCCTGCCGATACTGGGTACAGGAGGTGTGCTGATACCATGGTCTCTGTATTCATTCATCACCGGCGACATAAAAATGGGCATTTCTATTATAGTATTATATATCATAGTACTTGTGATCCGTCAGACCGTCGAACCCAAGGTAGTGGGAACACAAATCGGCATGTACCCGCTGCTTACTTTGCTTGCAATGTATACCGGCCTTAAAGTGGCCGGCTTTATCGGACTGATCCTTGGTCCCATAACATTCCTGCTTATCCGCAACATTCTCAAAATGATATACAAAAACAAGCCAATAAAGGAAATTATCAGCTTATCTCCGGATAACCCGGACAATAACGGCCAGTAAAACGCCGGAATATATTTTACCCTTTGGAAAATACTAATTTCCGGAGGTGCAGAATATGAATATCAATCTGACAGTAAAAGAAAGACTACTTCTTGAAGATCAGAAAGAGCATGAGGAAATTTGTATTAAGAAATACAACAGCTATGCGCAGCGGGCAACGGATCCGCAGCTGAAAAGCATTTTCACCAATCATGCGAAAATTGAACAGGAGCATCTGGACTCAATAAACCAGCTTCTCAGCGGTCAGGTTCCTTCAATGGGCCAGCAGGCCGGCGGCAGTCAGCAGAACAGTGGTATGCAGTCAAACGCACCGCAGCAGGCCATGGGCAGTCAGCAATCGGTACAGCAGAATATGCAATCCACAGGATATCAGATGCAGAACACTTCTGCTGTCATGTCTTCAGATCAAAGTCTGTGCACTGATATGCTCATGACTGAAAAATATGTATCAGGTACGTATGATACGGCAATATTCGAATTTAAGGATACCCAGGTACGTGATTTGCTCAATCATATACAAAAAGAAGAGCAGAAGCATGGTGAAGCAATCTTTAAATACATGCAGAGCAAAGGGATGTATATTCCAAAGTGAATGAACATGGGAGCACTTCATTTCCCGTGTATCAGCTCCTGTCAGCGGAGCTTCTGACAGCTCCGTCCGACGGCATCGAAAAAACATCTCCTCCGGTTAAGGAGGAGATGTTTTGCTTTATGCCCGTTATCAGGCTGTGTATCAATCTGTAAAGGCACGCTCTGTGCCATATATGCCTTACGTCATCATTTGAACAATGAAATTGTTGCAAACAGGCCTGCTGTAAGGGATGACACCAGTGAAACAACTGTGATCTGCGTATTGATGGACGGTCCTGCAGTATCCTTGAAGGGATCGCCGACCGTATCACCCACAACTGCGGCTTTATGAGCTTCTGAGCTCTTTCCGCCTTCATTTCCGGCTTCCACATATTTCTTGGAATTGTCCCACAGACCGCCTGCGTTGCCCATGAGCAGAGCAAGAAGCAAACCGCTCAGTATGTTGCCAACAAGGAAACCGCCGATAGCACCGACACCGCCGATAAATCCAACAGCCAGTGTCGCGAGTATAGCGACGAGACCTGCCGGCACCAGTTCACGGAGAGCACCTCTCGTAGCTATATCAATACATTTGTCATATTCCGGCACTACGCCTTCCCTGCCTTCCTTGAGGCCTGGTATTTCATTGAACTGGCGGTGGATCTCAGCAACCATACGCTGAGCATTTCTGTCCACGCCCAGTATCAGCATTGCCGAGAAAATTGCCGGAATTGCGACGCCAACGATCATCCCGAAGAATACGACCGGATTCATTACATCAAAGCCGGAAAGAAGATCTTCTCCCACTTTGGACAAAGCATCATTTACTTCTGACATATATGCACCAAGCAGAGCAATGACTGTAAGTCCTGCAGCTCCTATCGCAAAACCTTTTGTTATAGCTTTGACAGTGTTGCCGGCGCTGTCCAGTTCATCAGTGATTTTCAGAGCTTCTTCGCCCAGGTTGCCCATCTCAACAAGTCCTCTTGCATTATCGACTATTGGGCCGTAAGCATCATTGGAAATAACCATTCCGACTATAGAAAGCATACCGATGGCAGCCATGGAAATTCCAAACAGAGCATCGGTGATGCCCGGGCCTATGCCGTCGCAGATAAAGTAGGAAGCCAGTGATGAAACGCCTATTCCCAGCAGTGCAGGAAAAGCGCTCAGCAAACCGTAACTGAAGCCTGAAAGTATGGTAAATGCCGGACCTGACTTTGAAGCCCTCGCAACCAGATGCACAGGCTTCTTTGTATCATTGGTGAAGTAATCCGACGCAAGCCCGACGATGGTACCAACCAGGAGTCCTATTATGGTAGCCGCCCAATAGCGCCAGTTGAAGCCGAAAATCTGAGTAGCTGCTGCTGTAAGTACAGCGAACAGAGCAGTTGTGATATATGTGCATTTATTCAATGCGGCACTTGGATTTCCGTTCTTCCCGATACGTCCGAACATAATGCCTATTATTGAAGATAACAGACCTACAGCGGCATAACAGAAAATCATGTCTGTATTTACACCGACTCCTCCGTCAATGGACATAGCCAGTACTATAGCTGCCGCCATGGAAGCAACGTTGGAATCGAACAGGTCTGCACCCATTCCCGCTACATCACCGACATTGTCTCCGACGTTGTCTGCTATTACGGCAGGATTACGAGGGTCATCCTCAGGAATTCCCAGTTCTACCTTACCAACAAGGTCAGCACTGACATCTGCTGTCTTTGTAAAGATACCGCCGCCTGCTTTTGCAAACAGCGCCAGAGATGAAGCGCCAAAGCTGAACCCCAGCACTGACGTAGCATCACCTGTAAGCATAAGTACGCCTGTCACGCCCAGAAGGCTCGTTCCGACAACTGCCATGCCCATTACGGCCCCGCCGCGGAAACCTGCCATGAATGAATGGTTCATGCTCTTTGTTGCAGCTTCTGCACTTTTTATATTTGCGATGGTTGCGACAAAAATACCGATCTTGCCTGCCAGAGCTGACAAAGCCGAACCTACGACATAAGAAATCGCCATCATGATGTTTTCGCTGATATCACCTTTCCAGCAGGGTGAAGGCAAAAACAGGACAATCAATATTGCCACGACGGCCACAAATATCGCCAGTATCCTGTATTCCCTGCCGAGGAAGGTGTTTGCACCCTGCTTTATTAGCTGCCCGACCCTGGCGATTTCAGGATTGGAAGATGGTTGTGACTTTACCCAGGTATAGAGCCAGGCTGCTACACCCAATGCAAGTAAAGAAACCAGAATTGCTACAACTGGCCAGTTCATTTAAACGCCCCCTATAGTAGTGTAATTTTTATACGATGCATACTGCCATAATATGTAAAGGTGAAATCAACAAACTCCACCGAATACATTATAGTCATATCCTTGATATTATGCAATTAAATTATTCAGAATCAGTATCCAAATTTGCCTGTATGCCTGTATGTATTTATAATATGTTATATCATTCCGTTCCAAAGTATAAAGTATAATAAAAAATTCATTTTTTTATTGCAAAGCTCTCAACTCAATGATATAATGTCGAAAAACAGATGTCTTTAAGTCCGGTACAGAGATGCCGACAAGACGCAATATTATAACATTGGGTGGAGATACCCATCCTTGTAATAGTACTGTTCAACAGTCTTGCCCGCATTCTGCCGGCAGGATTTTTTTGTGTACGGACAAATTTATTAAACAAGGAGGATTAACCATGCCAAAAACACAGACAGTGATCGGGTATCTGCCCGATGAAAGGCCCCCCTTCTGGAAGCTGCTCTTTTATGCACTTCAGCAGGTAATCGTTATGTTCCCCGCTACGGTAGCAGTAGCACTAATCACAGGTTTTCAGGTATCAACCACTATTTTTGCCAGTGGTCTTGCCACATTATGCTTTATACTTATAACAGGCAAAAAGATACCTCTTTATTACGGATCCAGCTTCTCGTATCTTACCGCCATTTCAGGGCTTATGGCAGGCGAAGCGATCAGATCCATGGTAACCCCTGAAACGCTTGCAAAAATTGATGCATGGAAGGCGGGCACAACAAGTATACTTCCGCCTGAAGCGATATCATATGCACAGTTTGGTATTATAATGTCAGGTTTGATATCTATTGCTGCAGGTCTGCTTATCAGGGCCTCCGGAAGCAAAGCGGTTGAAAAGATACTTCCTCCAAGTATAACAGGTCCGATAGCCATGATAATAGGTCTTACGCTAGCCGGCAACGCTTTAAGTGATGCAGCCCCCAAGGCTGTTGCAGAAGGAGCTGTTCCCACAGTTATGAACAGTAACTGGGTATGGGTCGTGTCCCTGGTAACCTTGCTGTCAACGATCCTGTTTTCGCGGTACCTCAAGGGTTTTCTCGGACAACTGCCCCTTCTTCTGGGAGCCGCAGTCGGATGTGCTGCCGCAGGTCTGTTATACGCCATCGGCGGTGCTGACTTCAATCTCTTCAGGGAAATACCCAAAGAAGCTCTCGAGGGTTCGCTCTGGCAGGCAGGACCGCTCGCAGTGCCGGCATTTACGTTCCCAAAGCCTTCAATGGCGGCAGTGCTGGCAATCATGCCTATAGCCCTCGCTACAATACCGGAATCAACCGCTCACATGTATCAGCTTGATGTTTATATAAATGATCTGGCAAAGAAAAAAGGTTCGCAGAAAAGCTACAATCTTGTTGAAAAGCTTTACATCAACCTGATAGGCGATGGTATCGGCGACATGATTTCAGGACTTGTCGGAGGCCCGGCCGGAACCAACTACGGTGAAAACATAAGTACAATGGCAATCACCAAAGTATTCTCCGTACCTGTCCTCATAGTCGCAGCGATCATTGCCATGGTAATGTCATTCTTTACCCCGCTGGTACAGGGCATCTACTCGATCCCGCTCGCAGTAATAGGCGGTCTGGAAATCTATCTCTTCGGCGCCATTGCAGCGCAGGGTGCAGCAATCATGATCGATAAGCAGGTAGACATGTTCAGTGCCAAAAACATTGCTGTCATTGCAACGATCATGGTCATAGGCCTGGGCGGCAACTACGCCTTCGGCGGCAACATACCATTCTTCGGCGTTGAGATCCCATGTATCGCTGGTGCCGCAATATTCGGCATCATCCTCAATCTGGTCCTCAGCATAGGTGAGAAAAAGGAAAACAAGGAAAACACTGAAGCTCAGGGCTGACTTATCAGGCCGGAAAAGCAATACCGCTCCCTCAGTGTACGGACGGATAATTGAGATATAAGAATAATAAAGAAAGACATTATGATATAAGAAGCGGGCAGATAAATGTAATACTACGACATTGATCTGCTCCTTTTTATATCGTTTCCGTTTTAAATTTTTTAATTACATTTTAAATATCATTATTCAGCATATATCTTGCCGGATTTTCTATTATAAAAAAACAGTCACACATATATATCCGAGAACTCTATATTTATCCTTTCTGTAAGGCTGCGCTCATCAGCGGCATACATCCGGTTCGGTTCACTTTCATCCTCAGACAGGATCCTGCACGGCAGGTCTACAACGAATTCACTGCCGCAGCCCGGTTCACTGATGACAGTGATTGTTCCGCCATGTCTGCGCACTAGTGCCTCAGCAATCGATAATCCTATTCCGCTGCCTTCATTTTGCTTTTTCAGGGATTTATCCACCTGGCCGAACCTTTCAAATATTTTTTTATGCATTTCAGCAGGGATACCAGGTCCCGTATCCTTTACAGAAATCCTTGCCATATCCCCGCAGTCGGTGAATGATACATTTATGGCACCTCCATTTGGGGTAAATTTGACCGCATTTGAAAGCAGGTTAAGGATGACCCTTTCTATCTGATCAGGATCACAGGCCATTATTTTTCTGTCCGTGTTGCTTTGAAAACTGATTGACAGGTTTTTATTTTCGGCATACTGATCTGCAGATATGACGATATCTTTAATCAGTTTTACTATATCGAAATTCTGCATCGTAGACTCATAATAATTGGAATCGATTTTTGTGATGTCAATCAGGTTGTTTATTAATCTCAGGAGGCGATAGCAGTTCTGCTGTATGGAATTAAAGTATTTGCAGTTCCTGATGTTTTCACTGTCTTTGGCTTTATCACACTTTATAAGCTGTATTGCCGAAAGTATTACATTTAAAGGTGTCCGGAACTCATGGGATATATTGGACAAAAACTCTGTCTTCAGCCTGTCATATTCCAGCGCTTCACCAAGCTTTTTCTCATTCTGCCGGATTTCCATCTCCAGTTCATATATTTTCATGAAAGGCATATCATCCCTGATAACGGAAAGGAGTGAATTGCTCCCCAGATAACTGTGCCTGGCCGTTATTATACCTACATCCCTTATGATCCCGTCACTGTATTTCAGGCGGCACTTATGGTAATGCTCACTTTCGTCAAGAAACGGCTTTTTCAGAAATTCAGCAAAACCATCCCTGTCCGGTTCGGCAACAAAATCCAGCAGAGACATTTCTTTGAGCCTGTGGCTGTCCTTGGTTCCAGTTATGCATGCTGCCGCATCATTATTACAGAATATCGATTTCTCATCATGGATAATTACAGCATCGGGCAGTATATCGATAAGCTTTTTATACCTGGATCTGCTTTCTGCTATATTCTTTTTTTCTCTTACCAGCGCAGCATTTTTTATCAGTCTTGGGACACCATTATGTCTGGTTATTACGTAACTGTGGCTGTTTATTACCTTCGAAATCTCATAGGCATCCCTGCCGCTGATGTTATACAGAAAAATAGCAATACCGGGTACATATGAAAACTTTGTTCCAATATTCGTTTTAAAACTGCAAAATACATCAATACCTTCGTTTGGCAGCCAGCCAATATCTGCAACTGCCCTGAGGCCGTCATAGCCTTCATCCAGTGCTTCACTCAAAACTATTTTCCATTTTTCCCCGATTTTTGATTCATCGATTTCACAATACCATTGCCTGCATGATACCAGCATAAGCTGGCCGCAGCCGATGTACCTGTCAGCATCGATATTGCCTGAAGATAATATTGATCTGATCTCATCACGGCAAGTATCTTTACCATATATCCATAAACACTTTTCATTTTTTTGCAAACCAGTTTTGATATACGGTATTACGACATCATAATACTCGTTCTTCTGCGAATGCAGACAAGCAATATGTGTACCCCATGGAATTTCGCCAATAATATCAAGACCTGAGTCCCTTAAGCCACAATCCATTTGTGCTTCACTCCAGTTATAAGGTTCCGTTTTATCTCTATTTGTTTTTCTTTTTAAGTGTGAGACGGATAATATTATAATAATTACTGTTTTATTTATCAAGTGTAATATGGTGAATATAGTAATACATGCCATTTAAACCACAGAAATCCTATATTAGTTATATGAAATTACATCTTATAAAAATTAAATTTCCATGTCATGCAGACATATAATAAAAATATTGCTCAGTCTCACTGTATCATCCGGTCCTGCGCGCTGCTTCCATAAACAGCAGCATACTGGTCATAAAGTCTGAACTTCTCCCCGTCCCACCTGAGTATGTTCTGGATATAGCCCAGTGAATCAGCATTATATCTGCCGGCAATTTTCTGCCATGCCATCAGTCCCAGTACCCCGTCATAATCCATGTCAACAGGCAGAAGTGTACTCAGAGGATTTACAAAACCTCTGACAGGCTCTTTCAGAGTTCCGTCACCGTAATATATTTCATCCAGATACTCCCTGCCTTTATAGGATAAATCAAGCAAATACCTTTTATTGCTGTTTATACTGACAACTTCTGCGGCATATCCGTCTCTGTAAGTTACCGTATATTTATATTCACTGTTGTATTTTTCAGAGTCGAACAGCAGTTTCGGCCGGTTATCCAGGTCAGAATAAATGTAGTGATACATGAACGCTCCGCTTCCGCCCGAGTTTATGCTCACCATAATATCAGGAACGCCATCGCCTGTAAAGTCGCCAAGGAACAGAGCGGGGTCATAACCCGCATTCTCTTTGAGCGGTATCTCATAAAACTGTCCTGTGAGACCGTCCTGGATTACCAGTGTAATATTTCTGACAAACGGGCTGTCCGGTGCCATGTAGCCTATAAGGAAAACGTTGTCCGCAGTCCCGTCTCCGTTAACATCTCCTGATGCATATGAAAAAGCATTGAATTCCTGCCTGTTGCCGCAGTATTCCGGGTCTGTCCGCAGCGGGTACCGCAGTACAGGCCGGCAGAAAAAACGGCATGGTGCCGGGATGTATTTAAGTCCGTTATACAGGTAAGGATTTAACATACAACCACCTGAATTATAATTATTTACATAACATTGTATGAACTGCGTCTGCAAACCGGAACACAATCCGGTCATTTTACTGTCCCTGTTTTGTGAGGAGTTTGCCGATAATGGAACATATTGTGGTATAATGCTATAATGATAAAACTTTTTTTACGGAAAGAAGATATTGATGGAAAACACATTTGACAACCAGCACACATTCAGCGATCTGGGGATCATTCCGCCTATACTGAAAGCTCTGGAGGATATGGGATTCGCATTACCTACTGAAGTTCAGAGCCGGGCTATCCCCCACATTCTGAATAAGGAAGACACTATTGTGATGTCCAAAACCGGCAGCGGCAAAACTGCTGTATTCGGTGTATCGATGCTGCAGCTCACAGATCCGCAGGCAGAATGTCCTCAGGGTCTTATCCTTACACCGACACGAGAACTTGCAGTTCAGGTGGATACTGATATACGGCACATGGCAAAGTATCTGCCGCATAAAACAACGGCCATATATGGGCAGCACAGCATGAACGCGGAAATACAGGCACTGCATGACGGTGTGACAATTGTCACAGGCACGCCCGGAAGAGTTCTGGATCATATAGAGAACGGCAGCCTTAAAACCAGGAACATTCGCTTTCTGGTACTGGACGAAGCAGACCGCATGCTTGATATGGGGTTTATTACCCAGGTTGAAAGAATAATAAGGTCGGTGCCTAAAGACAGGGTGACTATGCTCTTTTCTGCCACGATACCTGATGAGATAAAGAAGATATGTACAAGATATATGAAAAATCCGGCAACAATCGAGATCGAATCACAGACAAAGACCGTTGATTCCATCCGCCAGATATATTACCGTGTTAACAAAGACGAAAAAAAGGCTCAGCTGGTCCGCCTGCTTCTGGCAGAACGGCCCGAGAGCTGCATGATATTCTGCAATACTAGGATAGCAGTGGATCAGGTCAGAAACTATCTGAACAGGCAGGGCTATGCATGCCAGGCGCTTCACGGCGAAATTCCGCAGGCAAAACGTATGAAAACCATCCAGCAGTTCAAAAAAGGCGGATTCCACATTCTGGCTGCAACAGATGTGGCCGCCAGGGGCATCCATATTGATGAGTTGTCACTGGTCATTAATTACGATGTGCCCGAGGATAAAGACAACTATGTGCACAGGATCGGACGCACCGGCAGGGTTGGCCATGAAGGAAAGGCAATCTCTCTGGTAACAACGGATGAAATAATGAGCTTATATGAGATAGAAGAACATATAGGTACACTGATCGAAGAAGCTGAACTGCCCACCGATGATAACCTGGCCGCCCATAAAACAGAAATTGAAGAATGGAAGAAAGCCAATGAAGCCAGGACGCCCGGGCTGAACCGCACAAACCGCAAAAAAGCCGACAACTTCGGGAAAAGCGGCAAAAAGCCCTATCGCGGCAAAGCTTCAGGAACTTGTCAAAGCAAAGCTTCTGGACTTCATAATGGCAAACCTGACGATAATGGCAAAGCACATGAACAGCACTCCAAATCAACCGTTGACAAGCCGGGACGCAGGCCTGCCCGTCCTGTTCAGCCACACACCGCAGAATGCATGCAGGCTGACACGAAGAAACATTATCCGTCAGCAGCCGGCCAAAAACCGGTACGTACTGACAGTACAAGTCCTGCAGCAAACGATCAGGCCGGTAAACCTGCTCCGGCTGGAAAAAGCACGGCAGTTCAGAAGCCTGAATCAAATAAAGGCTTCCTGAGACGCATAATTGACAAGCTGTTAGGCAGATAAATGAATATGTGCAATGAAGCTGCGGAATGCTTTGGATTTTGGCAACAACGCTTCGTCTGTTCTCCAGCGGCTCGTTCTAATAGCTATAATCCAAGCATTCCTTTTATTTCGTCCATCGAAAGATACATTGATGATATTCCCATCTGACCGCATACTGCCAGGTCAAATATAATCATCCTGAATGCGGCTGCAATACCTTCTTCGTTAAGCCTCTCTGTTTCATTCAGTTTTGCCGCGGCATCAGCCGTCGGCTCCGTAATATAGTATCTGGCACCGTATACAGGAAGGCAATCCTTAATAACCGGATGGAACCATACACTGTTGGGTATATAAATCAAAGCTTCACTTGCCTGCTTTCTTTTTCCGGATCCCATCAAAAAACTCAAAAACGAATTGTTCTTTTCCGACGGAACGAGTTTCTTCCGGTATGCCAGATCAAACTGGCCTGTTTTGTCCATAAAATCTGCCACCGGATCGTAGTTTTTCAGCTTTGAGCCATTCATGTCGGAATTGATTTCAATAATCACATCATTTTTTTCAATTAAAGCAGACAGGATCCCATGGCTTATCCCGGCAGCATTTTGGGGATCGCTTCTGTATGTGAGCGAATATTGCGGCGAACCCATGCTGATCCTGTCTGAAATTTTTCTGAACTTTATCCTGTATTTATCAAGCGACATTTCGTATCAGCCCTCTGTTGATTTGATGTTTAGTCTATGTTATAGGATTGCCCGGTAAAATTCAATAGTATAAAGTAATAATGTCCTGATACCGCATCAGAATCTGTTACTGCAGCATAACCGCCGCCGCATTCAAAAAGCCCCGCGCCATAGGGTACAGGGCTTTATCGTCACTAATCCGGTTACATCGTCAGGCTTATAATACAGCTTTTACTTATGATACAGTTTCTTTGTCTGATACTGCGGCTCGCATGTGATATTGATGCCAAGCTTCTGGAACACATTCTCATCAACCCGCGACAGTATCACAGACGAATGGGCCTCGCATCCCTTCAGCTTTGGCAGCTGTTCCATGGCCAGAGCCGCGGTCGGATTCGTTGCAGCACATATGGATAAAGCTATAAGTATCTCATCGGTATGCAGACGCGGATTATGATTCCCCATGTGATTGACCTTCAGCGCCTGTATCGGCTCTATGATTATCGGAGAAATGAGGTGAATATCATGCTGTATTCCTCCGAGCTCTTTGAGTGCATTGAGAAGTACTGCCGCTGAAGCGCCGAGCAGAGGGGTCGTCTTACCCGTTACTATTCTTCCGTCATTAAGCTGTATTGCTACAGCAGGTCCGCCTGTAGACTCGGCGCGGCGATTTGCAGCCTCCACAACCGGACGGTCAGCCTGTGTAATGCCCAATTGCTTCATTAAAAGCTCCAGCCTGTATACTTCGGCTTTATCAGCAAACCCCTGCCGCAGCGCACAACGGGTGTTGAAATATCTTCTGATTACTTCCTGTTCTGCTGCTTTGCGTACAACCTCGTCGTCCGTTATACATAACCCGGCCATATTGACACCCATATCTGTCGGGCTCTTGTATGGAGATTTGCCTTCTATTTTTTCAAGGATAGCTTTAAGTACCGGGAATATCTCGATATCCCTGTTGTAGTTAACAGCAGTGGTCCCATAGGCCTCAAGATGGAACGGATCGATCATGTTGACATCATTAAGATCCGTTGTGGCAGCCTCATAAGCAACATTTACAGGGTGTTTCAGAGGAAGGTTCCAGATCGGGAACGTTTCAAATTTCGCATAACCGGCACGTACACCCCGCATATGTTCGTGATATATCTGCGACAGGCATACTGCCATCTTGCCGCTGCCCGGACCGGGAGCAGTTACTACGACAAGAGATCTTGTTGTTTCTACATATTCATTTTTCCCGTATCCTTCATTACTTACTATCAGCGGTATATTTGAGGGATAATCCGGTATTGGATAATGCCTGTAAACTTTGATACCAAGGTTCACAAGTCTTTTCTGGAACAGATCCGCAGTGTGCTGGGAGCGGTAATGAGTAATAACAACGCTTCCAACGTAAAGTCCGATTTCCCTGAAAGCATCTATCAGTCTGAGTACATCAAGGTCATATGTTATGCCAAGATCGCCTCTTCTTTTGTTTTTCTCTATGTCATCGGCATTTATTGATACAATTATCTCGGCCTGGTCCTTGAGCTGCATAAGCATTCTTACCTTACTGTCCGGCTTGAAACCTGGAAGTACTCTTGAGGCGTGGTAATCGTCAAAGAGCTTGCCTCCGAATTCCAAATAGAGTTTGCCTCCGAACTGTTCAATGCGGTCGAGAATTTTCTGCGACTGCAGGCGAAGATACTTGTCATTGTCAAATCCTATCCTGTTCATCATTACACTCCCGCAACAAATAAAAATGGCTAGGGAAATATACGATAATTATTTCCTTACCCACAATAGCACATTGAACAAGCTGCGTCAATTGCAATACCCGGGTATACACAGATTTTTTCCGCACAAGAAACGGATCAGCATACATCCATGGCATATTGCCTGTAGCGCATGAAATCGTTCTGACTGCATTCAAGTATCAGCAGCGTTCCATTATTTTCATAACATATATCTTTTACATTTGCATTTTCTTTCAGGTAGGAGACTATATTGCCAGATTCATACGGAATGAACATTTTACAGTTCACATATGATTTGAAAATATAACTGCCTATCAGTTCTGCCAGCTCTTTGAGCCCGATTCTCTGTTTTGCTGAAATGAAGATCTTGTTTCCTTTTATATAAGGTATTTTTATATCGGTCAGATCTGCCTTGTTGTACACATATATCACGGGTATTTCTTCCGCCCCTATCAGTTTCAGAGTCTCCTCGGTAACAGCTATCTGGCGCTCTGATTCCGGGTCCGATGCGTCTACCACATTAAGAAGCAGATCTGCCTGCTTCACTTCATCAAGAGTTGAACGGAAAGCTTTTATCAGGTTGTGGGGAAGCCGGCTTACAAATCCGACAGTATCTGATAATAAAAAGGCTTTATTGTCAGGCAGCACTATTTTTCTTACGGATGTTTCCAGGGTCGCAAAAAGCATATCTTTTTCAAAAACTTTCTTGTTCTCAGGTTTTCCGGATAGCTCCAGCATGGCATTCATAAGCGTCGATTTTCCGGCATTTGTGTAGCCAACCAGTGCAACCCCCGGCAGACCTGAATCATTTCTTTTTTTTCTTTGTATTTGCTGGTCTTTTTCGAGAATTTCAAGCTCCCTTTTCAGAGCAGCAATATTCTTTTCGATCCTTCTTCGGTCCAGTACTATCTTTTTTTCACCGGATCCTCTGATTACGGTACCGGTGCCTCCTCCGCCCTGTCTGTCCAGTGCTTCGTTCATCCCCGCAAGCCTGGGCAGCATGTACTGGAGCCTTGCCACCTCAACCTGCAGTTTTGCTTCCTTCGTCCTTGCGCGTCTCGCAAATATCTCAAGTATAAGGGACGTTCTGTCCATCACCCTGCAGTCGAAAACTTTTTCAAGATTCCTGAGCTGAGTTGGAGTCAGTTCATTGTCAAAGATCACCACATCAGCTTCGGCTGCACCTATCAGCTGCGCTACTTCATTGACCTTGCCGCTGCCGATATAATAAGCGCTGTTGGCAGTTTTCAAATTCTGCTCTGTTCGTCCTGCTATCTCGAATTCACATGCCTCCGCAAGGCTTTTCAGTTCTTCCATCGATTTATGGAAATCGGCATCATTGTTCAGATTGACACCGATCAAAAACGCTCTTTCCTTTACTTCCGTGTGTATTTCCATATTCTTTTCCATATTCGTCACTCCTTTTGCGTCAACCGCATCAAAAAAAGCTGCAAATGAAATCAATCCACCTGCAGCTTTTGGCCTGTAATCGTCTTAAGTTACGCTCCGGTCTGGCGGAGCTATACCATGACAGTCTTTCAAATGTACTCCAGTGTATGATTTTCATCGCAGGAATCCACATCACAGGGCAACTGCACACAACAGTGCATATACAGCGCCTTGTAACTGGTTAAGTTTGTTATATTGTACATTACAGCCTCATCCTGCGAATGAACACCCGGGCACCTCTTCTCTCATAATCTGTATTTTCTATTATAACATATAATGCATTGGTTCAAAGGTAATTTTTTATTCTGAGAAAAACTTTCTGCAATGGCACCTGACTACTGTGCTATTTCGTATTGCTTTGCGACAAGTCCCTGTGCGCCATACTTTTCCCTGAGTTTCGGCTTTTCTATTTTCCCCGTAGGATTGCGCGGTACCCTGTCAAAGATTATTTTCCTCGGTCTCTTATAACGGGGCAGCGACCGGCAGAATTCATTTATATCTTCCTCGCTGCACCTGTATCCCTGTTTCAGTTCAATAATGGCAGCAGCTATCTCACCCTGGCGTTTATCCGGCAGCCCGATTACTGCAGCATCCTTTATGGCTTCATGTGAGCGAAGGAAGTCCTCGATCTGTACCGGATAAATATTCTCCCCGCCGCTGATGATCACATCCTTTTTGCGGTCAACAAGATATATGAAACCATCCTCATCCATCCTTGCCATATCGCCGGTAAAAAGCCAGCCATTTCTCAGGACTGCCGCCGTTGCTTCAGGATCCTTATAATAACATTTCATGACACCCGGACCTTTGACAGCAAGTTCTCCTACTTCACCCTGCCCAACATCGTTGCCGTTCTCGTCCACGATCCTTGCCTCCCAGTTATACCCAGGCTTGCCTATCGCACCCACCTTATGGATATTTTCCACACCCAGGTGTACACAGCCTGGACCAATAGACTCACTCAGCCCGTAGTTGGTATCATACAGATGATTCGGGAAATACTCCTTCCATCTGCGTATAAGGCTTGGAGGAACAGGCTGTGCGCCAATATGCATCAGCCTCCACTGTGATAGATCATAATCTTTGAGCCTGATATCACCGCGGTCCAGTGCATCCAGAATATCCTGGGCCCATGGCACCAGCAGCCAGACGTTGGTAATTTTCTCTTCCGATATTGTTCTCAATATCCAGTCAGGTCTGATCCCCCGCAGCAGCACCGCTTTGCTTGCCGACAGAAGGCTGCCGAACCAGTGCATTTTCGCACCGGTATGATAAAGAGGAGGTATGCAGAGAAAGTTGTCATCACGTGTTTGCCCGTGATGTTTCTGCTCTGTTATGCATGCAGAAACAAGACTTCTGTGTGCGTGGAGTATGGCTTTTGGAAAACCTGTCGTTCCTGACGAAAAGTATATAGCTGCATCATCATCATCCGTAATTTTTATATCAGGTGCTTCCGAAGAGCAATTCGCCGTAAGGCGGTCGTAACTTTCAGCAAATGAGGGACGGTTCTCCCCTGCAAAAAACAGCATTCTGACCTTTGGTTTTATCTGGTCATATATGGTCTCAATCCTGCCGATGAACTCCGGGCCAAATATCAGGGCAACAGTATCTGACAGGTCCAGGCAGTATTTTATCTCCTCGGCAGTATAGCGGAAATTCAGCGGTACGGCCACTGCCCCCGCCTTCAGTATGCCGAAATATATCGGGAGCCATTCAAGGCAATTCATCAAAAGGATCGCGACTTTTTCTCCCTTTTTAATTCCCCTTTTCAGCAGAAGATTCGCCAGCCGGTTGGCTTTTTCATCGAAAACCCGCCATGTCATATCACGCCGGTATTCTCCTGCCGGATTGTTTTCGATGAGTTCATATTCACGCCATATGACATTGTGGCTTTCCTGGAGATCCAGATTTATTTCGGTAAGACATTTTTCATTGCCGTATAAAGCGGCATTTCTGGCCAGAAATTCTGTGATAGGCATAACCATTCCTCCCGTTCTGCAGGCACGTTCCAGATAATGTGCCGAAAAAAAACAAATCTGCCGTGCTTCTAATCTACATAATATATGTTAAATTATAAGACAATAATGCCGCACAATCAATATTCAATATGCAATATTTATCCAGAATATAAAAATACCCTTTTTATCCGAAGGGCAGCAGGGCTCAGGCTGCCGATCAGGCAGACTTCAGCCGTGCAAAACCTGGTCATACCCTGCTTTCCGCCAGCAGGAAGAAATCATATATGGGCTTCAATTTAAGAAAACCACTTTTAAGAACGTCGGGCAATTTCTCCGAAAACGCCAGCTTAAAGTCATTCTGAACATTCTCGAAGTAAATGTTTTTTCTGTCCAGCCACTGGCGGATATTCTCAGGCTGATCAGGATATTTGCTTCTCTTATACATTTCACCGCCCATTACAAATTCATCCTGGCTCTCGTACGCCTTCAGCGCAGCAAGGAATGCCGGATGTCTTTCTTTTATCATCTCTCTCATGGCAGCCATTGTACCCGGTTCTGCCCCATAATATCCGACTCCGTAACTGGTACCATACTGCCCAAGTTCGAACCAGAAACATGGTGATGCTGACATCCTCGATTTGTCCCTCAGAAAAACGCACCATGCATTATCCCTGTAAAGTGTCTTGTCCCTGGTAAACCTGGTATCACGCCGGACCCTGGATATCAGCTTTGACGGGATCGTTATGATACTGCCGTCGATCTGTGTCATAACAGGCAGAAGCTCATTTATAAGCTGTATGAAAGGCTCATATACGCATTTTTTGTATACTTCCTTATGATCATCATACCATTGCTTGCTGTTGTTGAGTCTGTTCTCCAAAAGAAACTGAAGCGCTTCCTTCCTGAACCCGGTAAAGCTCATATTGCATACCTCCATGTTTATTGATGCCTGGATTAAATATCACGATATTTCTTCCATGAATGTTTGTCAAGCCCCGGATAGAATAAAGCAGTACGGCAGACGTATTATCCGTCTGCGCCGCCAGATGCCGGTCCGATGCTTTTCGCAAAAAGGTTCTGCAACAAATATACAAAAATCAGGCTAAATTTTTGTGAAATTTTGCATATTTACTGATTGACAGTTAGATGCTTATGTGTTAAAGTTTTATCAAAGAAAGTTAAAAAATTATCAATATTAATTGATGAAAGCAGCTAGTGCTATAGGGGACAGACAGTATTGGCAAAAGGAGGAAGCTATATGGAAAATATTAAGAAATATGAGACAATAGACAGCGTAGCGAAACTTGAAGAAGCGCTGGCCCGCGTAAGGGAAGCTCAGAAGAAATATGCCTCTTATACACAGGAACAGGTCGACAGGATCTTCTTCGAAGCAGCCATGGCCGCCAATAAAGAACGTATCCGTCTTGCAAAAATGGCCGTAGCTGAAACCGGTATGGGCATCGTTGAGGACAAGGTGATAAAAAATCACTATGCATCTGAATATATTTATAATACTTACAAAAACGTTAAAACCTGCGGTGTTATCGAGGAAGACAAGTCATATGGCATTAAAAAGATAGCAGAACCTGTAGGTATCATAGCAGCTGTTATTCCGACCACTAATCCGACATCTACTGCTATATTCAAGACCCTTCTTGCCCTGAAGACAAGAAACGGTATTGTCATAAGCCCTCACCCGCGTGCGAAATTCTGCACGGTTGAAGCTGCAAAAATCGTTCTTGAAGCAGCAGTCAAAGCTGGTGCACCTGAAGACATAATAAGCTGGATCGACGTGCCTTCACTTGAAATGACCAACTATATTATGAAGCAGGCAGACCTGATACTTGCCACAGGTGGTCCCGGTATGGTACAGGCCGCATATTCATCAGGCAAACCTGCCATTGGCGTCGGCCCCGGCAACACACCAGCTGTTATAGACAGTTCCGCTGATATAGTGCTGGCAGTAAATTCAGTAATACATTCGAAAACCTTCGACAACGGTATGATATGCGCATCTGAACAGTCCGTTATAGTACTTGACGATATATACAAAAAGGTAAAGGCGGAATTTGTAAACCGCGGATGCTATTTCTTGAACGAAGAAGAAACGCAAAAAGTCCGCGAAACCATAATAATCAACGGTTCTGTAAACGCAAAAATAGTCGGTCAGTCCGCTCACAGGATCGCTTCAATGGCAGGCGTCAATGTTCCTGAAAGTACCAAGATACTCATTGGCGAAGTTGAAAGCGTCGATATTTCAGAGGAATTTGCCCATGAAAAGCTCTCCCCTGTCCTGGCAATGTACAGGGCAAAAAGTTTCAGCGAAGCGCTGGACAAAGCGGAAAGGCTAATAGCTGACGGTGGCTACGGGCATACAGCCTCCTTATATATAGATATCACGACCCAAAAAGAAAAACTCGACGAATTCGCTTCCAGGATGAAGACCTGCAGGATCCTTGTTAATACTCCTTCATCCCAGGGCGGCATAGGCGACCTTTACAATTTCAAACTGGCACCGTCTCTTACACTGGGATGCGGTTCCTGGGGAGGAAACTCGGTCTCGGAAAATGTCGGCGTAAAGCATTTGCTCAACATAAAGACGGTAGCGGAAAGGAGAGAGAACATGCTTTGGTTCAGAGCTCCCCAGAAGATTTATATGAAAAAAGGATGTCTGCCTGTTGCACTGGATGAACTGAAAAATGTCCTTGGCAGGAAAAAGGCATTTATCGTTACAGACACATTCCTTTACCAGAACGGATATACTAAACCGATTACAGATAAACTCGACGAGATGGGCATAATACACACCACATTCTATAATGTTGCTCCCGATCCAACACTCGAATGTGCGAAGCAGGGCACACAGGCCATGAGAGAATTTGGTCCGGACTGTATAATCGCTGTGGGCGGCGGTTCAGCCATGGACGCAGGCAAAATAATGTGGGTAATGTATGAACACCCTGAAGCAGACTTCATGGATATGGCAATGCGTTTCATGGATATCAGGAAACGTGTATATACCTTCCCAAAGATGGGCGAAAAAGCGTATTTCATCGCCATACCGACAACTTCGGGTACAGGCAGTGAAGTTACGCCATTCGCAGTCATTACCGACGAAAAGACCGGTGTGAAATATCCCCTGGCTGACTATGAACTGCTTCCCAATATGGCAATTGTTGACGCAGATATGATGATGAATCAGCCCAGAGGCCTGACAAGTGCTTCAGGTATAGATGCACTTACCCATGCACTGGAAGCATATGCTTCAATGATGGCAACGGACTATACCGATGGTCTGGCCTTAAAAGCCACCAAAATGATATTTGAGTACCTGCCCAGGGCATATGAAAAGGGTGCCGCTGATCCGGAAGCCAGGGAGAAAATGGCCAATGCATCCACAATCGCAGGTATGGCGTTTGCCAATGCATTCCTCGGAGTCTGCCATTCAATGGCTCATAAACTGGGTGCCTTCTTCCACCTGCCCCACGGTATCGCCAATGCTCTTATGATCGATGAGGTGCTTCGTTTCAATGCTGCCAGCGTTCCTGTAAAGATGGGTACGTTCCCGCAGTACCAATATCCTCATACTCTGGAAAGGTATGCCGAGATAGCCGATTACCTCGGAATCAAAGGCAAAAACAACGAAGAAAAACTTGAAAATCTGATAAAAGCTATTGATGAATTGAAGGAAAAAGTCGGCATTAAAAAGAATATTAAAGATTATGGGATAGACGAGAAAGAGTTCCTGGACAAACTGGATGAAATGTCAGAGCAGGCTTTCGATGACCAGTGCACAGGAGCCAATCCGAGGTATCCTTTGATAAGCGAGATCAGACAAATGTACCTGAACGCATATTACGGCACACAAAAAGCCTGAGGTTTTCGGGGCCGTATCTGATCCGTGCAGTTTGATTGGCTGCTATGGCCGATATCTTAAGGAGGTCGATCGTAATGAAGCTTGATAACGTGATTGCAGTGCGGGCAAAAAAAACCGTCTATCGTGACGGAGATCTGGCAATTAAGGTTTTCGATGAAGATTACTCGAAAGCCGATGTTCTCAACGAAGCACTCAATCAGGCCAGGATCGAACAAACAAACCTTCATGTTCCCGAAATCGTTGAAGTTGCGAAAATCGAAGGAAAATGGGCGATCATAACAAGATTTATCGAAGGCAGGACACTGGAGAACCTTATGAAGGAATCACCTGAAAAATACGACGAGTACCTTGAATCCTTCGTTGATCTGCATCTGGAAGTACATCGCCAGAAATCGCCCCTGCTCAATAAACTAAAAGACAAAATGCATCGTCAGATATCAATGACGGATTTGGATGCCACGACACGCTATGATCTCCACACCCGTCTGGAATCGATGCCAAACCATGACAAGGTATGCCACGGTGACTTTAATCCAAGCAATATAATTATTGCAAATGACGGCACCCCGTATATACTTGACTGGTCCCACGCCACCCAGGGCAATGCATCCGCCGATGCAGCCAGAACATATCTGCTTTTCTGGCTTTCAGGCAATACAGAAGCAGCAAAGAAATATATGAAACTGTTCTGCAAAAAAAGTGATATAGCTATGCAGTATGTGCAGAAGTGGATACCTCTGGTGGCCGCCTGTCAGTCGATAAAGGGCAACCCTGATGAACGCAGTCTTCTGCTTCACTGGGTGGACGTAATAGACTATGATTAATCAAGAATTACAGCACCTCATGGCCGGATCAAACAGTTGACCGGCTATGAAGGTGTGTTAGACAAAAAGCACAGGTTTAAATAAAACTGAGCAAATGTTCTCAGATTATTTCACAAATCCGGGATAAGCCTCATCGGGCCGTTCCCGGATTTCTTTGTCCAAAAAAGCTATCATGAAACTGATAAAAAGATTATAATGCCGGCAAAGAATGAACAGCAGGCGATTTACTGACCGCTGGCGTATTGGCTGGTCAGTGAAACTCTGGCAACAACTAATTTTAAATGTCTCATAAATTGCTTGTTTCTGCGGACTATTTTCAGCCCTATTCTGAATTTGTCATCTATACTGATACAGTAAACAACTTCACATACAATATCATACGGAATATTGTCAAACACCATGCGTATTCCAAGGTATTTTCCGGTGTCGATTTCCTGCTCACTCAATATTCCTATGCCTGCCGCTGACAGGTCGACTGTCATGAATTCCATTGGCTTATCAAATTCTATCGGTTCCTTGTCCAGATCTTCATACTCCAGGGAGCAGGTAACTTTCTGCATATGCCTTACCCTGACGAAAAGCCTTCTTTCTGCCAGCAGTTCCTTATCAAGTTTTTCCTTTATGATTCTGTCAGTGCCCCAGACATTTTCATCCAACGCCGGAAATTCGGCTCCGGACATAGTATTCCCTCTGTTTCCGGCGTCTTTCAGAGTTCTTACCGCACCTGAACTGTCGCTGAATTCAGCTTCGGGATGATGGTGTGCGTTTGTTTTTGTTTCGTTTACCTTCGGACTTATTATGATCTTGTTCGGCATAGGCCTTACCCTCTTTTTTCTATGATCCTCCATCTATATTGTATCATTGTCAGTGTATACAAAAAATAGAATTACCGTCCCATATAATCAATAGGACCAACAGCCTACTGATCTGCAAAATTCGTGACAATCCGTACATCAATTACAGAAGAGGGACAACTGCAGATAAAATTCTGATGTTGTTCTGAAAAACAGGCAAAAATTCCTTTTACAGTTTATTCAACAATGCTATAATCTATGAAAAAGTAAAAAATCAGGAGGAATTTATGAAACAGGATATGATAATAATTCTGGACCTCGGAAGTACGAGGAGTACCGATATTGCAAGAGCAGTCCGTTCTCTTGGCGTTTACAGCGAGATACATCCGCATGACATAACATCAGAACAGCTGTCGAAACTTCACAACGTCAGGGGCATAATCATAAACGGAGGAGAAAACAATATCGTTGACGGAGTCAGGATCGAAGTTTCCGATGCCGTATATAATCTCGGATGTCCTGTTATGGCAGTGGCACACGATACTGCGAAATGTACACAGAAACTGAAAGAATGGCCTAAATCGGGCGACGAGTTAAAGCAAACTCTCAAATCATTCGTGTTCGATACGTGTAAGGCATCCCCCAACTGGAACATGAAAAATTTCATAGAGGATCAGGTCGAGCTTATACGCAGCCAGGTTGGCGATAAAAAAGTGCTGCTTGCATTGTCCGGCGGTGTGGACAGCTCAGTTGTAGCAGCATTGCTGATCAAAGCTATCGGCAAACAGCTGGTATGTGTGCACGTCAACCATGGATTGATGCGCAAGGGCGAATCCGAAAGCGTCATCGAAGTTTTCAAAAATCAGCTCGATGCAAACCTGATTTATGTAGATGCCAGCGAACGTTTCCTTTCCAGGCTTGAAAATGTCTCTGACCCCGAACAAAAGAGAAAAATAATAGGCAGCGAATTTATACGCGTATTCGAAGAAGAAGCACGCAAGCTGTCAGGCATTGAATTCCTCGCCCAGGGTACCATTTACCCGGATATCGTGGAAAGCGGCACAAAGACTGCAAAAAAAGTAAAATCTCATCATAACGTCGGCGGGCTTCCGGAAGATTTAAAATTTAAGCTGGTGGAACCTCTTTACTACCTCTTCAAGGACGAAGTAAGAGCCTGCGGCCTGGAACTCGGCCTTCCGGAATCAATGGTATTCCGTCAGCCGTTCCCCGGTCCCGGTCTTGGAGTGCGCTGCCTGGGAGCGATCACCAGGGAACGTCTTGAAGCTGTCAGGGAGTCGGATGCGATCCTGCGTGAAGAATTTGAAAAAGCAGGCCTGAATAAAAAGGTATGGCAGTATTTCACCATAGTGCCTGATTTTAAATCCGTAGGTGTAAAAAACAACGCAAGATGTTATGAATACCCGGTCATCATCCGTGCCGTAAATACGACAGATGCCATGACAGCCACTATAGAACGTCTGGACTGGGATATTCTGCAGAAGATTACAAACCGCATACTCGCCGAGGTACCGAATGTCAACCGCGTGTGCTATGACCTGAGTCCCAAGCCATGCGCCACCATTGAGTGGGAATAAGCTGTTTTACCTAAACATTATTGTTTTTGCATGCAGTGCACAGTACTTGCAGTGCATTAACGAAGAGGATCAAATGAAAATAATAAAAAAGGTCTGTCGGTGCAAATTGCCGACAGGCCTTTTCACTGTTCTTTTAATTGCCTGGCAATCCATTTTCAGCGGATGTCCTGCTAATGTTCCTGATATTTTAATCTGTTCCTCCTGTTATCCGCCCGTCCGTTTCAGCCGGTATATGCTCCAGATCCCGATATCCCTGTTCTGCACGAGCCATATCTCGCCATCCATCTGATAAAGAGTATATTTCTGCCCGCTTTCGCTTTTAAAGACTCCCAGCCGCCAGCGTTCCCTGTACACAGAAAGATCCGGCAGTTTAAACGTGTATGAGATATTTTTCGTTATAAATTCATATACATCGACCGCCGTTTTTTCATATTGAGCTGAAAACTTCTGCTCCTCACCTGTTATGATATTTATGATATCCATCCCGTCTTCACTCAGCTTATATAAGTATGGCATATTCTCCTTTCTCGCCGCGGATGAGCTGAAGGGATTCATATACAGGCAATAGTCAAACTCATAGGTTCCCAATATACTGCCGTCATCATTACTGACCTGGATGGCAGGAGCAGCTATACCGGCGGCAGAAATCAGAATACACACAGCACCGGCAACAATTGCAGTCTTAGTACCCGGCCAGCCTGAAAACCGTCTTGCCATTGCAAGAACAAACCATGTCACAGTTCCTGAGATAATAATTACCAGTATGTCCACAGGTGCAAGTATAATGCCCGGTATCCCTCTGAAAAACCACCCGATGCCGAAGCGGTATAAGCCTCCCTTCATCATAACGGCCTCACCGGCGTACATCAGAACAACTGCCGAAACAGACAACAGCACGGGGAACCACAATCCAGGCCTCTTACCCTTTGTCGTCAGGAAGCTGCCTGAATACAAACCCACTGAAACTCCAAGAAATATGAAAAACAGGCAGGTCAATACGGATGCCAGCGGTGTCTGGATACTCCCAGGCTGCCTGAAAAATGCCGTAGTGTTTGCGAATACACAAAGGGATACAAGTAACGCTGCTGCCATACCCTGCATAATAAGCTGTTTTCTTCTGCCGCTTTCGACGCTGCGGACTGCCTGGCCTATGCCATATATGAGATTACATGCCATGGCAATTATAATGAGTGAAATCAAATAGTAGTGTATTTTGTAAGTGTTATCGTCCATTACGTAAAAATATTGGTTCTGTGAAGCATAAGCGGCCGACCGCTGCCGCACATACGGTGAGACAGCGCACAGACTTGCCTGCCATGCATCCACTGCTGCAGACGGTATGGTGATTCCCGAATCAATGGAAAGCTCAGCCGGATCCACCAATGTCATACCTGCCGTATTAACGCGGATCCTTTCAAGGAAATGCTCGATCCCGGCAAACACGGCATATGCTGCTGCAAGCCCTATCCAGAACGGCGCCCGCTTTATGCTGTCAAAGACAGGCCGGAGCGCCGCAAAAAAGATCACGGCGATACATAAAGCAGTATACGGTATTACATACTTAGCGTATTGATCAGGCTCTACCGCACCATTCATTATGCCCAGATATACCATACGCACGCCATTTATGAGCGGATATGCCGACATAACAAGAAGTATTGCCAGCGTCAGCCAGTATGACAGTTTATAACGTTTCATTCCTGCAGGATCGGCTGTCATTTCGCCATATTTTTCATCTGCCTTATCGGTCATAGTTTCACCTCCACCGATTTTTCTGCACATATAGTCTTTTATATGTGACGCATTGCCACTATTACTTAACAATTCAACCACTGCAGACACCACTGTTTCATCGGCCGTATATGCAACTGTTCCGTCCCATATAGCCGCAGCTGCTTCATCCCTTTAGAGACGGATTCGTGAACAGCGCCAGTGCAATGGCAAGCACAAAAACTGCCGATGCTGCGGCACTTATTAAAGTCATTTTCCTATAATTCAGCACATTGATAATCCGTTTCCTGACACCTGAGCGGGCAAAAGACGAAGAAGCAGCGAAGCTTTTGTGGCCGGAGAATTGCAGCAGCGTTGATGCATATGCCCTGCATGCATCGCTGTCATACTTTCCCCGCCGTAATACCGCCTCATCGCATGACAATTCCATATCCCTGAAAAACGCATCTATCATGACCCAGACAAGCGGATTGAACCAATGAATACATGCGACAGCAGCGGCCAGTAACCTCCAGAGGTTATCGAGGCGCCTTCGGTGGACATTTTCATGTTCCAGTATCATTTTCCCTGCTGTACTGTCCGGATCGACTCCGTCAGGCAGTATGATCCTGGGCCGGAAAACACCTGCAAGGACAGGTGAAAGCACCATTTCCGAACTGTATATGCTTTCTCTGACATGATCAGCATTTCTTAACTCACGATATGTGAGCAGATACATGATGCCGAAAGCAAGCAGCAAAGCGGCCGCCACTACTGACCATATTACCGAACCTGCGGCAAAAATCTGCTTCAGGTATTCTGTTTTATATGTAACAGGCCTGTAACTTTCAGCCGCACCAACCATGTTCATTACCGTCATGTCGGTAGATGCAGGAAGATGAATTTTGCTGCCGGTGAACGCTTCAAAAGGGACAAGTTTCTTTACAAGACTTCCCATAAAATTGAACATGCTCCATCCAAATGCCGGTGAAAACGGTATGACCAGGCGGAAAAAAGCCAGCGCCCACAACGGATATACAAATCGCCTTGGCAGAGGCCGAATAAGCCTTACCAGGAGCAAAACTGCAATCACAAAGCATGCAGCAATACTCATGTTTAATACTATATAAAAAATCCCATCCGGCATAAAACCACTCCTGCATGGAAAAATGGTCCCGCCGGCAACACAGCAGTCGAATATGAATGTCGTCCCGGCGGCATAAACGCAGCTCTGCCGGCTGCAAATACCGATTCATCGAATACAAACAGCCAAACCTGAAAATTAGCTTATAAACGTTCTTAATGAATAATCACTTTTTTCTGCCGTATTCTTCGATCATTTTTCTGAGCTCATCGGCTTCTGCGGCAGATAAGGTACCGTCCGCCATAAAGGATGAAAACAGTTTTTTAGCTGATCCTCCGAAAAAGGAACGCAGTACTTTCTTTGCCTCATACTTCCCTACTTCCTCCCTGCTTATCAGACTACGGCAGACAAAATCCGGTTCCGAACGTTCTATCGCTCCTTTTGCGACAAGCTTTCGGATTACCGTATATGTGGTGTTCTTGTTCCAGCCTGTTTTCTCTGCTGCCAGTCTTGCAAGTTCTTTAGCTGTGGCCCCTTCATTTGCCCAAAGAAGCTCCATCAGCTTCAGTTCACCTTCAAACAGCCTTATTTTTTTCTCCATGCCTAAAACACCTCAGTTCAACTCCAGGAGCATTTCATCGGAGCAGAAGATGCTTCGCCGTAAAAAACGAAATCAGTATTCCCATTCAAAAAAAAGCAGATTATCTTCGGCCTCGTGATATGTCTATTCAGACTACTCGAGTAGTCTAATTATAGACTATCATAATAGTCTGATCAGGTCAAGAGTTCAGTATTATTTGCATCCATTTCCGGGCATTTTCGAATCCCAATATCTTGAATATAAGCTTTCAGAACAGTTTACTTTTTACTTTAGCAGCGTATTTCCGGCTTATTTCAGCAAGGTTATCCTGGCACGTATGACCTGTTGTGCCTGTCTGCAGCGACCAGTAAGCAATTGCGGCCTGTTTCAGAAAAGTATAGTAAAATATTATTAACCGGCGAATATTCATAACTTTTTCCTGTCTATACAGGTGAAGGAGTTTTATGATACCCGGATATGCCATTTGCATCAGCCGAAGGTACTGATAAGAGTCCGCATAGTTACAGGCTCAGCGGCATCATAGCCTTTCGGCACAATATGAAGTAAACTGGCATGAGCACGAAAATAAACTGCACTGCGGGGTATGAAAAAATGGACGATCAGGCGATTATCGCCCTGTACTGGCAGCGCGATGAGACAGCAATAAAAGAAACTGACCGGAAGTATGGCAGGTTCTGTTACAATATTTCTTACAATATCCTTGCCGTATCTGAGGATGCCGAGGAGTGTGTAAGTGAGACCTATCAGAAGGTCTGGAACGCCATTCCGCCTGAAAAGCCTGCTGCTTTTCGCGCATGGCTGGGGAGAATAACACGCAACGTTTCGATCAACCGCTGGCATTATAAACATGCAGCTAAACGTTATGCAGGAACAGAAATGCTTTTGTCGGAGCTTTCCGACTGTATCCCGGATCATAAAACAACAGATGAAATACTGGAGTCAAAAGCACTTTCACAGTACATAAGCGACTGGCTGGATACCCTGTCCCCGCAGGACCGGAATCTGTTCGTACGCAGGTACTGGAACTGCGATACACTGCAGACATTGTCCGGATCCAGCGGCATTAGCCCCAACAAACTGGCCGGACGGATGTTTCGCCTCCGCAACAGCCTCAAAGCCTATTTGGCAGAGAAAGGAGCGGCAATATGAGCTACGATCGCGAAATAAAGCTGTTTAATGCCATAACAAATATACGTGACGACCTGGTAGAGCATGCGCAGGATATGAAATTTGAAAGCGCCGGTACAGTATTGGATACACAAAGTGATACAGATTACGATGCAAAAGGAAAAACACCCCGAAAAACAAAACTACGTATCAGGTGGAAGTTATTGAGCTCTGCGGCTGCCTGCATCCTTGCAGCAGGTCTTGCCGGCATATTGATCTGGCAGGGAGTGTTCCATATTGGCGGCAAAACAGGCGGGGGTTCAGCCAATGACGGCGGTTCAGGGCATTCGGAGGGCACCACCTTCATGTCCTATGCCGGACCGGTATTTCCGCTGACATTGTCGGAAGCATACGGCAGCATCACAGCCAGCCGGCATGTTTCCTTTGATTTTTCATCACAGCCTGGTGATTTTCATACTATCTGGGGCTCCCGTGTCCGCGACAGCTATGTTCTCTCAAACCACTCGGAACATGATGTCACAGTGACAGCCCTCTACCCCTTTGTCAGCAGTTTTGCCGATATGGAAAAATTCCGGCCGTCCATAACCACAGGCACAGAAGCTGTTCAGCCTGTCATGCATCCCGGCGGGTACTCAGGCGGTTTTACAGGAGTTGCAGGTGAGGATGATCCGAATGGAAGCATCAATATTAAGGAAACAGACAGCTGGGAAGACTATAAGGCTCTGCTGAAGGACGGAAGCTATCTGAAAAATGCACTGTCTTCTTTCCCCCGTCTGGATCAGAAAGTGACAGTTTATGAGTTCTCCGATTTCGAAGCGCCCCTTGAGCAGTATCCGCCGGCAACACAGGCCATTTCCTTCACCATCGACAGCAGCAGGACCACTATCCTGACATACGGCTTTAACGGCTCTGAATGGCACGACAATGGTTTCAGGCGATACAGCTACTTTGTGCCGGAAAATACATCCCTGCGCAAACAATGCAAAATGCTGATCGTACTGGGCGATGACATAGGAAGCTACTCTCTGCAGGGATATAAAAACGGTGCCTGTGAAAATGGTAATGAGCTTGAGGGAGTATCCTGCACCATTACCCATTATGAAGCAGTACTGGCCGATGTTTTGGACCGGCTTATCTCTGAGTGGCTGCAGTATGATATGAATGAAGGCCTTCCGGCAGGAGTGTCCAAGGAGATGTTTATAGGCACCGCTGCGGAGCTTCTGACTGTGTATGGTCCCCTGGACAACACAACAACAGAGCGTTATCAGGATGGCCGTCTGGATGATATTATTAATGAGGCTTACGTACTTGACCGGGTGTTTTATCTGGAGTTTCCCGTCACGCTCCCTGCAGGCGGGAGTATTACCGTCACAGCAGATCTTTATAAAGGCCCCAGCTTTGACTTTGCCTGCTCCGGTTCGGAAAACACGGGAATACAGGGTTACGATATGGTCACACGTCTTGGGAGCAATCTGGATTTTGAAAGCCAGACCGCCGAGTTGACGAATACAGAGCTTATAGAGATTGTGCGGCAGAATTTCGGATTTGACCTGTCGAACAACGTTACAAAGGTCACTCTTAACCCTGCTGTCGAACACTATTATCTCGAAATACGGGTGAAGGAAAAAAGCGGTCAGGACCAATAAAATGACGTACTTAACATCCGGAGAAATCAGGCAGTAAACTGTTGGCGAAAAATCAGATAGCTTCTGTAAAATAACGAGTCCTGAAAAAAGCCATGAGTTTGAATGAAGAAATCTTAAGCCCTGAATAGTGAGTCTCAAGGTAAAAAAGAGGCCTTAAGTTTCCGGCCCCGATCCGAGATCAAACCCATTCTCAGCCTGGGAATAATAGCACGGGAACCTTGCCCCGCAACTGGTGCACTCTATATACTGGTCAGCCTCGGTCTGTTCGCGGCTGTCATAGAGAAAAGGCAGGAATTCTTTTTCATTTTTCAGGCCGGGTTTGTCTTTATCCAAAAGGTAGGTATAGACATACCTGGCCTCATATTTCATAGCCAGCTTGCTGCTGTTGCAATACGGACACATCCAATGACTGTTTTTCATAAATTCCCTCTCCATCGGTATAGTTCTTGATCAGCCCTGCAAATATTAGTGTATCCAAATAGTTGTCAAAAAATATCGTATTCAGACAGGTTTGTAATAAAGCAGGCCAGTCCTGTTCACAACACCTGAAACCAGTTATGTTCAGGGCGGCTGAAAACCAAAATCAGCCGCCCGTTCAACCCATTTTAACCTGAGTTCTCTTATGGTATATCAAGTTCCCCAGGATGTATCAGATCTCCATGGAATGTATCAAAAAGTGCAACTCTGAAGATGTATCCGGTATATCAGTTGTGTATTGCTGCCATGCCAACAGGGTTCGGGTAAGTATAGATGTCTCCCCTGTAGTTCCTGAGAACAGCCTGCTGCCTGTCAAGGCTGACGATGTAGTCAGGGTTTATGGGTATTTTTCCTCCTCCCCCGGGCGCATCGATGACATACGTTGGTACTGCAAAGCCGGAAATGTAGCCCCTTATATTCCTTATAATATCGATTCCCTGTTCCACCGTAGTCCTGAAATGGCCTATTCCTTTTGCGATATCACATTGATACAGATAATAGGGTCTCACTCTGATTTTGACCAGTTTGGTAAAGAGCTCCCTCAACGTACCGGCATCATCATTAATTCCCCGAAGCAGGACAGTCTGGCTGCCCAGAGGGATACCCGCATCGACTATTTTCATACAGGCCTTAGCTGACTCCTCAGTTATCTCCTTCGGATGATTGAAGTGTGTATTTATCCAAATTGGCTGATACTTGCATAACATTTTGAGAAGGTCATCGGTAATACGCATAGGCAGGACCACCGGCGTTCGTGTTCCGATTCTTACTATCTCCACATGTGGTATCTCCCTGAGACGTCTGATGACATTCTCCAGCCAGCTGTCCGGCATCACCAGCGGGTCTCCCCCGGACAACAGCACATCCCTGATCTGTTTGTTCTGTCTTATATATTCCAGGGCTTTATCCAGCTTTTCACTGCTGAGTGAAAAGTCCTCGCACCCGACGACCCTTCTTCTGGTACAATGTCTGCAATACATGGAGCATTTATGCGTCAGCAGCAGCAACACCCGGTCAGGATACCTGTGGACCAGTCCCTCTGCAGGTGAATATTTTTCTTCGCCCAACGGGTCTTCCATATCACATTCTTGAACCACCAGTTCATTCAGCGACGGAACTGCCTGTCTGCGTATCGGACAATTGGGGTCTCCGGCATCCATAAGCGTTGCGAAATATGGTGTTATCGCCATTTTGAAGTGTTCAAGGCAACTGTCGATATCTTTTCTCTCTTTCTCACTCAGGTTGATGATTCCGTTTAGCTGGTCACTTGAAGTTATCCTGTTTCTGATCTGCCATTTCCAGTCATTCCACTGTTCCGGCGTCACGTCTTTCCACATCTTTATTTCTTTATAATCTTTCATTTTGCTCCGCCTCGATTCAGCTCAACCTCATCCATACCGTATCTTTTCAGCGCACTGTTCAGAATACTCAGAATAAGCGTTCTGTAGTCCATTCCGCAAAATGCTGCAAGCATCGGGTAATCGCTGTACCCAGGAGCCAGACCAGGCAGCGGGTTTATCTCAATAAACCATATCGTGTCGTCGTCTGACAGGCGAAAATCTATCCTCGAGAAATCTCTGCATTCAAGTACGGTATATATTTCTGCAGCGATTTTTTTCATATCAGCACAAACAGCTGCATCAAGCTGAGGCGGACATTTATATTCGATATACTTTTTGTAATTCTTCTTGACATCATAGCTGTATATATGCTTATCCGGTTTTTTACTTATCCAGCAGATTTCCATCGGCTCAAACACCTGCACGTCGCTGCCGTTTCCCAGCACTCCGACAGTGAATTCACGTCCGCTTATATATTCTTCAGCAAGCATTGGCTGCCTGTATAGTTTAAAGTTTTTGCCAATCAACCCACGGAGCTGTTCTTCGTCGTCTGCTGTGGCGAAATCTGAAATGCCCTTGCTTGAGCCTTCCCTGTCGGGTTTTACGATAAGAGGGAACTTTAACTTCTGATCGAGTTTGAAATCAGGTGATTTGATTAGTTGATATGCCGGTGTTTTAATTCCAAATGAAGACAGGTATCTTTTTGTTACTGCTTTATCGAGCGCCAGGCAGAGTGTCGTTTCATCCGAACCTGTAAATGGTATCCCAAGAAAAGATAAAATAGCAGGAACCTGAGCTTCCCTGCCTCTTCCGTAAGTGCCCTCCGCGATATTGAAAACAATATCGACCCTAGTGCTTTTCAGTTTCTCTGCAAATTCTGCGTCTGCCTCCAGCAAAACTGTATTTATGCCCGCAGAATCAAAAACCTCTTTTATAGCCTGTATCGTATCAGGAGTATCATACTCGGCCTCTACATCCTCGGCCTCTGCTCTGATGCCTTTTTTAAGGTTGTACGACAGACCTGCGGTTAAAGGAGGAGGGACGTTGCCATTATTCGACATATAAGTCATCTCGATTCATTATGATTTACATTGCAGACATATGTATACTGTAATGTATGCGATAATTATAGCAAAAACGCGATATTATTAAATTGCTGAATAAACCGATGCAGAGCAAATTTGGTATAAGTCGGATAATTTAGCAAAGCTGTTGGCCTCAGTCGGTATTTATTTAGTAAAATCACGTATTATTTATATAATACTGCTTTTTGCTCATCAAAAAATGTAATTTCATTTAGCCGGGCCCTGCTTAATTAAATTGCAGCATCATGCAAATTCACCTGGCCGGATCCCTGAATTCAATATCCTCAAGATACAGTCCGCAGGCGTCGGCAACATACCCGGCCTTTTTTCTTTCCCTCGATGCAATTATCTCTGGAATCCTTCGTGCATCAAGACGGCCAAGTCCGGCCTCAATCATCGTACCGACTATTCTTCTGACCATGTTGTGCAAAAACCCGTTCCCGCGGATACGGATATCTATAAAGCCTTCATTCTCAGAGAAATCTATTGAATATATCGTCCGCACCATGGATTTGCTTTTTGATTTGGCATTTGTGAATGCAGTAAAATCATGTTCACCAATAAAATATGCGGCTGCAGCCTTCATTTTCTCAATATCCAGCTTTTCTTCCACATGCATGCTGTATTTCCTCATAAAAGGATTGGGATATTCCCTGTTCCAGATTTTATACAGATAAGTTTTAGCCGTGGTATTGTACCTGGAATGAAAACTTTCCGGGACTGAACACACATCAATGATACTTATGTCATCAGGCAGATATCTGTTAAGGTAAGCTTTTACTTCAGATGGCTGCAGGTCCTTTTCCGTCCTGAAATTTGCTGTCTGGCATAATGCATGAACTCCGGCATCTGTCCTGCTGCTGCCGATTATTTCGATGTCTGTTCCCAGCATTTCAGAAAGAACTTTTTCAATTTTTCCCTGTATTGTATCGTCACTGTTGCCAAGGCGCTGCCATCCCTTATAACGGCCGCCGTCATAACAGATATGCAGTTTATAGTTATTCATGCTCATATTTGATTTGTGTCACCCTTTTGTTCAGTTTATCGCATACGGCATAGTTTGAATACACCCGGTATCCAAGCAGAAACATTGCGTTCCGGTTTCATCCTATAAATGCTTCGATTCCTTTGTTTACAAGTCTCGTAACAAATATTGCCATTTCTTTTGGTGATTTTGGTTTTTCATCAGACAGCCACTTGCGGATAACTCCGATACTGCCTGTTGCCACATATATATAAATATAGCCGGCTGTTTCTTCGTCCACTGCCCTCTTTTTCCTCCACTCCAGAACTATGCGTTCGCTTACTATCTGCATAACGTCGGACTGGAAGTCGGTATCAACATTCGGACCAAGGAGGACACGGCACAATTCCTTGTTTTTCTCGATATATTCAAACATTTTGAAAATCATCTGCGTCAGGCCGGTCTCATCATCCTCCAGCGCAAAGTTATCAAGATATGACGTTATATCTTTTACAAACTCATCCTCAATTTTCTTGAGCAGATCGAACTGATCGGCATAATGGGTATAAAAGGTAGCCCGGTTGATATCTGCGCGTTCACACAGTTCCTTGATGGTGATTCTTGAAATCGGCTTATCACGCAGCAGTGCGATCAGGCTTTCCCGAAGCACCATTTTCGTATATTTGACACGTCTGTCTGTAGACAAGCAGCATGCCCCCTGCTAAAAATGTATATTATCTTCCTCACTGTCAGTATAGTTGATCAGTGTAATATAGTCAACATCGTGTTGATGAAAAAACAGGGTATCTATCATATTATGATGTTTTTCCCGGGCAAATCCAAATGATATAATAAGGGTTAGCAGCAGTGATAACAGTATTATTGCAAATTAAAATGTCATTACTGATAACGGGACGGATACTGATACGGCAGGATGCTGAGCTAATGCAAATACTGATGCCTGATCATTCTCAGCATAACACTGATACCGGACGGCAGGATGATATGAAAGATAAACTTATAAAGTTCTGTAAATCAATAAACATAGAACATACAGGGATAGCCGCTGCTGAACCCTATTTCGATTTTGAGCAGGCCTGGCGAAGCCAGATCGAAAAAGGCCATATCAGCGGCTTTGAGGAAAAAGATGTTGCCAGGCGGGTTTACCCCGGGTTGACCCTGGCCGATGCAAGATCCGTTATCGTATGTCTTTTTCCTTATTACCAGGGAGATAGTGCGGGTGCAAATTTGTCCAAATCAGCCCGCAGTATAGACTACCACCTTATCGTTATGAATAAGCTCCAGGCCATAGCCGAATTCCTCAGCAAAAACATTGAGAACTTTCACTATAAAGCTTTTGTGGACAACGGGCCCTTCAGCGACAGGTACCTGGCCTATAAAGCAGGACTGGGCTTTTGGGGGATCAACAGCCAGCTGATCACTGATCAGTACGGATCTTACGTCTTCATAGGATATATTCTGAACAATTATCCCTTTGAACCTGATGAGCCGCAAAAAAGGACTTGCATCCAGTGCTTCGAATGTGTCAGGAGATGTCCGGGGAAATGCATCAAGGGCGACTTTACAATAAACCCTCTGCGCTGCAAATCATTTCTTACTCAAAAAAAAGGAGTTCTGACACCTGATGAAGAAGACATTATAAAAAAGCATGAGCTTATTTGGGGCTGCGACGTATGCCAGGACGTCTGTCCTCATAATAAAAACCCGAGGCCGACGGCAATAAAAGAATTCACGGAAGATCTGCTTTACAGCATCGATGTCGAAGAACTAAGGAGCATATCCGGCAAAGAGTTTAAAAGAAGATATGGAAACCGGTCATTCGGCTGGAGAGGCAAAGGTGTGCTTATAAGAAATCATGAAATCATACACGGCAAATGACAGGACATCAGCAAAGGCTGGTCAAAACAGGGAGGTCAAACCATGGCTTGTGATTCAAAAACCAACTGCACATGCTCATATCCTTGCTCAAGGCACGGCAAATGCTGCGAATGCGTAGCGTACCACCGCCGCAGCGGAGAAGTACCCGGCTGTTTTTTCTCCCGGGCAGGAGAAAAAACATATGACAGGTCCATAGAAAACCTGTACAGGAATTATAAAAAGAACGGCTGATATTATTGATAATACTGTTGTAAAATATTTCCGACTGATAAACCATAGTCAGAGATATTGCTGCAGTTATATCACCCGTATTACCGCAGTTATATCACACGACGTGATATAACTGTCTTAGATACTGCCGCCGCAGGCTTAAGATATGTCTTTTGGGAAAATGCGGACCGGATTCCGCTCAGAACATGCTTATTTGCTCCGTGTGCTGCTTGTCTTCATATGTGTGCAGGAATCTGAATATGTCATCATTGCTGCAGACAATGCCATGCTGGCTGCACTCTTTATAAAATATATCCATCAGCCTTTTATTATCATCGCTTAAGAGCTCATAACTATACCCAAATTTACTGTGGTATTTTTGCCGCAGCCCGGGGAAATGCTCGTCCAGCTTTGAATAGAAATACTCCCTGCTGCCTTCCCTCAGTGTCAGTCCCATACCAAAGCATATGATGCCGTACACTTTCGCTTTTGTGCAGTAATCCAGTATGCCTCTCAGATTGTCTTCAGTGTCATTGATAAACGGTAATACAGGATCGAGCCATACGACGGTCGGTATGCCACAGTCTCTCATGATCTTCAGTACTTCAAATCGCCGCCGGGCAGTACATACCGCAGGCTCCAGTATCCTGCACAGGTTCTCATCATAAGTGGTAAGCGTCATCTGTACGACACATTTCGATCTTTCATTTATGCTCCGCAGAAGATCCAGATCGCGCAATATAAGGTCGGACTTGGTCTGGATGCTTAAACCGAATCCATGGCTGTCAATGATCTCAAGGCATCTTCGTGTAAGCCTGAGTCTGCTTTCGATGTGCATGTAAGGATCGCACATGGATCCCGTACCGATCATACACTTCCGGCGTTTTTTACGCAGCGCATTTTCCAGCAGTTCCGGAGCATTTACCTTGACCTCGACATCTTCAAAGTCGTGCTGCATGTTGTAGCATTTGCTTCTGCTGTCACAGTAAATGCACCCATGGGTACAGCCCCTGTAAATGTTCATTCCGTTTTTAGGTGACAGGATCGATTTCGCCTCTCTGAAGTGCATAGCAGTATTACCTTTCAAGCAAAATTTAAGGCAGCTTATTGTTCAATTAACACGCTTAATTTTAACTCATATAAAATAATACCCCATACAATATGACAACATTATGTCATATTATATAGGGTCCGCATTGCATTAACCTCAGCGTCCGCTTCTATCCAGCCATACCATTCCCTTTTCTATTCCAGTACACCGTTAAACACAGCGATGCTTCTTTCCAATATACCCTGCATATATGCGATCAGGATTCCGTAATTAGTGAAAGGTACGTTCTGCTCCCGGGCATATTTCATACGCCATCTCATCTCTTTTTCATTGAGCATGCAGCCGCCGCAGTGCACTATCAGCTTTATATCCGACAAATCATCAGCAAAACCGGTTCCTGACGTAAACCTGAAGTTAAAGTCTTTGCCTGTATATTTCGTTATCCAGCGCGGCAGCTTTACAGTGCCGATATCATCGCACTGCCTGTGATGGGTACAACCCTCTGATATAAGTATGGTGTCTGAATCTTTCAGTGACTCGAGAGTCCTTGCACCCTCAACGGCAGTTTTCAGGATCCCCTTGTACCTGGCAAAAAGGATTGAAAATGATGTCAGCGCTATATCTTCAGGTGTTTGTTCAGATACCGTCTTAAAAGCCTGGCTGTCTGTGATCACCAGTCTGGGCTTTTTCCCCAGATTCTCAAGTGTATGCGCCAGTCCGGTCTCCTTGACCACTATCGCTGTGGCGTCTGCATCAAGTACATCACGGATCGTCTGCTGCTGCGGAAGGATAAGGCGTCCTTTGGGCGCCGCACTGTCTATCGGGGTAACCAGTACCACAAAATCCGAAGGTTCCAGGAGGTCACCGACCAGTCTGCGTTTTGGCCCGTCAACAACTGCTGTTTCCGCGATCTTTTCCTTCAGTTCTTTTATATTGAAACCTGTTTTTGCACTTACCATGATCTGATGTTCATCCTCTAAAGCACCCGTCTTGCCGGCATCTGCCTTATTGAATGCAACAATATATTTTATCCCCTTTTCTTTGAACAAAGCGACAAACTCTTCATCTTCCTTTGACATTCCTGATGCCGAATCGACTACCAGAACAGCCACATCTGTCTTATTGAGTACCTGGCGGCATTTCTGTACGCGCATCTGTCCGAGGTCGCCGTCGTCATCATCGTATCCGGGAGTATCGATGATAACCACCGGTCCGACCGGCAGCAGCTCCATGGATTTGTAAACAGGATCAGTGGTGGTGCCTTTTACATCCGAGACTATTGACAGAGGCTGTCCCGTCACGGCATTTACAATGCTCGATTTGCCTGCATTCCTTTTTCCGAAAAAACCAATATGGACACGCTCTGATGAAGGTGTATCATTCAGGCTCATAAAAATATTCCTCCTCTTTATCACTTTGTATCAAATAAAGGTTCAGCAAAAATAACCCCGGCATAATATACCAGCCGGCACAATGCATCGGCAAAGCACAGATGCCATTGAGCAGGGCACTCAGGATCAGAACCTGAAATCACGGCCTCCATTGCTGATATTGACCAGATTCTTCTTTACTTTTTCCCTCACTTTTTCATTGGGAATGTTCTGCAATTCACTCTGGATGAGTGACTCCCCGGCTGCTTTTGTATCAGGCGACGCATAATCCTCCAGGTATTCTTTCAGTGTCATCAGTGCATTGGGGTGGCAGCAGTTCTGTATCTGACCGCTCTTGCACAGGCTCATGAATCTGTCACCGGTTCTGCCTTCCCTGTAGCAGGCTGTACAGAAGCTTGGGATATATCCTAACTTTATCAGCCAGTTGACCACTTCATCCAGCGTTCTTTTGTCAGAAACTTCGAACTGTGCTGAGTTTTCATCCTCCGGTTCAGGCTCGCAGTAGCCTCCCACACTGGTTCTCGACCCGCCGCTGATTTGTGAAACACCGAGGTGGAGCACTCTCTCCCTGCATTCTTTGCTTTCCCTTGTAGATACGATCATGCCGGTGTATGGCACCGCTACACGTATGCATGCAACAATTTTGGCAAACGTGTCATCATCGATACCGTTATCAAAAACTGACGGATCTATATCATCAGCTCTGCGTATCCTCGGAACGCTTATCGTATGCGGTCCTACACCATATACTGCTTCAAGGTGTTCCGCATGCATAAGCAGAGCTGCAAATTCATAGCGGTACAATTCAAGCCCGAACAATACACCAAGGCCTACATCATCTATGCCGCCCTGCATTGCCCTGTCCATAGCTTCGGTATGCCAGGCGTAGTTGTGTTTCGGGCCTGTGGGATGCAGTTTTTCATAGCTGTCCTTGTGATACGTCTCCTGGAACAGAACATAAGTACCAATACCGGCCGCTTTGAGCTTTTTATAGTTTTCAACGGTCGTGGCTGCGATATTGACATTGACACGACGGATCGACCCGTTTTTGTGTTTTACGCTGTAGATGGTATCAATACTCTCAAGTATATATTCTATAGGATTGTTTACAGGATCTTCCCCCGATTCGACTGCAATCCTTTTATGCCCCATATCCTGCAGTGCAATGACTTCCCTGCGGATCTCTTCCTGAGTCATTTTCTTTCTGGTGATGTGCTTGTTCTTCATGTGATACGGGCAGTAAACACAGCCGTTGACACAGTAATTTGACAGATACAGCGGTGCAAACAGCACTATCCTGTTGCCGTAAAAATCTTTTTTGATCTGTTCTGCCAGTGCATAAATTTCCCTGTTCCTGTCTTCAAGCTCACAATCGAGCAGGACTGCAGCCTCCCTGTGGGACAAGCCTTTGCGCAGCTTAGCCTTTTCAATTATACTGTCGATCAGGGCAGCGTTCCTTTTGTTCTTTTCAGCATAACTGAGTGTCTCCATAACCTCTTCGTGGGAAATGAATTCAGTTGCTTTTAATGATTTTGGATCGTACATAACATATCTCCTCTCTTATTCGGGTCAGAATCCGTCCGGCCCTTCCGGGCAGTCTTTCCCTTCAGTCTTTGATATAACGGTTTAACCTGGAATCGGTTTAGCCTGTAATCAGCTGACATATAATTCTTTTAAACTGCGGCCGGTCAGCCTGCAGCCGGCTATCCTCCCCGCAATTGGCCGCCACGCAGCTGATTTGCCTGAAATCACTTATGATCTCTCTGAAATCTGGCCGGCAGTTCCCCGGGATATGGATATATGATCTCCCCGGGATACAGCTATCCGGCAGCCTATGCTTTCTACCCGCTTTTCCAGGCAGTACCGGCACTCGGCTGCTTCATCTCCTGTACAGATCTTGTTATCATAGAGCATATATTTTTTCCTGACACCGGTCGGTGACAAGTTAGGCATCACTACATTGGCCCCGGCCAGTATGCCAAGTTCCCGGCCCTTCGGGTGAATAGTACCGAGGGCGGTAGTGGCAGGCAGCAAAACTGTCGGCAGCATCAGCCTGATTATCGCCAGTAAAAACAATGTCAGTTCAAGAGTCCCGGCGCTGTACTCAGCAAAAGGAGTACTGTGGTGGGGAATAAACGGCCCGATGCCTACCATATGAGGTTCTAATTCCTTAATGAACAGAAGATCTTCTACGATATGATCCGTTGTCTGAAAAGGAGAGCCTACCATAAAGCCGCATCCAACCTGAAAGCCTATCTGCTTCAGATCATACAGGCACCTTTTCCTGTTTTCATGCGACATCCATGATGGATGGAGCATGGCATAATGAGAGGCATCTGCCGTCTCATGGCGCAGCAGGTAACGGTCGGCCCCTGCATTATAAAAAGCCTGGTATGAATCGCGGCTTTTCTCTCCGATGGACAGAGTCACGGCACAATCGGGAAATGCTTTTTTAATAGACCTTATAAGGTTTACGATTTTTTCGTCCGTATAGTACGGATCCTCCCCGCCCTGCAGTACAAAAGTCCTGAAGCCAAGGCTATATCCTGTTTCACAGCACCCGAGTATCTCACTTTCTGTCAGGCGGTAACGCTCCGCATCTTTGTTGCTTCTCCGGATGCCGCAGTAATAGCAGTCATTTCTGCAGTAATTCGTAAACTCAATAAGGCCCCTGATATACACATCATTGCCGTAGTACTGGATGCGCCTTTCCCTTGCTTTTTCGGACAAATATTCATATATTTCATCGTTCCGGTTGTCAATAAGTGTTTTGAATTCCTCCGGCGAAAGCTCGTTTGTGTAATATAACTTGTCAATTAGATGCTTCATCCTTCACCTCATCACAGATTTTGTACGCTATCTTGGAATAAGCTGCTTTGGCGCTGATCCCCGGAAGCTTCCCGATTTTGCCCGACATAGCGCTGATTACATCGTTGGGTGCATCAACTGCAATGCTGATCACGCTGATCCCCCTTTTTCTGTAAGGCAGACCCATTCTGCCTATAATATAGTCCCCGTACTCATGAAGGATAGCGTTAAGCTTATCCGTAGAGTTCCGGTCCTCTACGATAATCCCGATAATTGCAACTCTTGTTTCCATCTGCCGACACCTCTTCAAAAATACTGCAAATAAAAATGCGCCCCGAAAGGCGCACGATTTACGTAATGTTAACTATGTAAGTCAACTATGATCGCTGTGCCTTTCGCCTCATAACATACCCGGTCCGGAATAAGCCCTCTTCCGGCAGGAGTTTACATGCCGTCGGGATTATCAGTTATCCCCGGGCATATCTCCGTTTCAGCCTTGTATTCGGCGTCAGTCGCTGATTTTTGTTGTCTTCGTTTTAACTGTCTTTGTTTTTGCTTCATCCAAAGACCATTCTCGGGATTCAGCATATATAGTATAATATATTGACAACTTTTTGTCAATCTCTTGTCCAGCAACCGGCATCTGCAGATCCACTGTTTACAAAACCATCGTAAATAATTAAACTGCAGAGCATGGATAATTACTTAATAATTTTAAGGCTAAAAAGCGCTCAGTATAATATTCCTCAGCTTTCTGGTCAGTGGAATCGTCCCCGAATCTGTCCTTTGCATCATAAGCAGGAAAGTCAGCTCCTCCCGCGGGCAATTGCAGAAGTATAAGCCAAGCCAGCCATCCCAGCCATATTCTCCCGGGCTTCCCATATCACCTGCACGGCTGCAGTCCGTCATTACCCGCATCAGGTTCCCATAGCTGTGACCGCGGAGAGTAAGCCAGGTGTCAAAGCCCTTCTGCTGTACTTCAGTAAGAGTAGCAGACGTCATATACCTGACAGTCCTCGGCCGCAATATCCGTACTCCGTCCAGTTCGCCTCCATTCATCAGCATCGAGGCAAATCTGGCGTAATCATCTATCGTTGATACCAGTCCTGCTCCGCCTGATTCAAAAGCAGGTGATCTGTCCATCCTGTTGTTAATTGCAAGATTATTCCCCGTATAAAGAGTAAGGCCTGCTTTCCCGTCTGCTGAATAAGCATTGGCCAGGCGATACCGTTTTTCTGCCGGTACCCAGAAGCCGGTATCTTTCATTCCAAGCGGCCGGAATATCTCTTTCTCAAGGAATTCACCAAACCTCATGCCACTGACAGTCTCCACCACAGCCCCGAGCACATCGGCAGACGTACCATACCGCCACGATGTACCGGGCTGAAATGCCAGCGGGCATCTGCCAAGCCTGTTCATGGCTTCCACTGTTCCAATGGGCTTATCACCTGTGAGACTGGCTTCAAGTGAATCGAAAAGCAGCTTTACCTGTTTGCCGGCCTCATCGTCAGCCGGGTATACCAGGCCTGACGTCATGGAAAGCAGATCCAGTATGTTTACTTCTCTTTCGGCAGGCACCAGGCTGCCGTCTTTGCAAACCATCTGGTTCCTGAAACCATCGAGGAATTTGCTCACCGGCTCATAGAGATCTATCTCTCCCCGTTCAAGCAGTATCATCGCAGCAGCTGCTGTAATTGGCTTTGACATTGAATACAGCCTGAAAATCGTATCCCTTTTTATCGGGATTTTATTTTCAATATCAGCAAAGCCGTCTTCGTGGTACAAAATCTCGTTGCCCCTGTGTATCACCAGCAGGTTTGCACCGGCTATGTTTCCGCACTCTATCTCCTTTCTCACTGCTTTCCTGATAAGATCGGTCTCAGTTCTGCCAAACATACTTTCATCAGCTCCCTGTTTATAATTGTGGTTTATCATGATCATAACGGTTAATGTTTTCGGTAAAATTACCCCTGAGGCCATGATCTGCACATGGCATTAACTGTCACAGATCATCTGTATCTATATTATCACATGCTGCTTTTTGGGGCATGGATTATTGTTAAGTAATGCAAAAAAATGCGGGCAGATCAATATAGATCTGACCGCACGCACCTCAAGCCCTATAAATCCGGACCGTATCTCTGTCAGTTATGGGGCTTAGTTCTGAGGATTGCTTTGCCCATAGTATGCGGAAGGCCCGTGTTTCCTCAGAAAATGCTTGTCGAGCAGGTACTGATCTATCGGCCGAACATCCGGAGAAAGGACAACTGTGTTGAAGGCCATTTTGGCAACTTCCTCAAGGACAACGGCATTGATGACAGCATCGTGTGCATTTTTACCCCAGCTGAAAGGTCCGTGGCCGTTGACCAGCACACCCGGAACATGTAAAGGATCTTTGTTGCTGAAGGTTTCGACTATGACTTTGCCTGTATTGGCTTCATACTCATTTTCAATTTCTTCTTTTGCAAGCTTTCTGGTGCATGGTACCGGGCCATAGAAGTTATCGGCATGGGTCGTTCCCAGTGCCGGTATGCTCTTTCCTGCCTGTGCCCAGCTTGTTGCCATAACCGAATGAGTATGGACCACGCCTCCCACTTTATCAAAAGCTTTATATATAGCAATATGTGTAGGCGTATCAGAAGAAGGCCTCAGCCTGCCCTCGACCTGTCTGCCTTCCAGATCAACTACAACCATATCCTCAGCTTTCATATCATCATAGGAGACCCCGCTCGGCTTTATGACTATAAGGCCCCGTTCCCTGTCGATGCCGCTGACGTTTCCCCAGGTTAATATAACCAGGCCATGCTTCTGTAAATCGATATTTGCCTGTAATACTTCTTCTTTCAATGCCTCCAGCATAATTTTTCCTCCTTTGCCTCACTGTTATGCCGTTGTTTTCAGCACCATTTACTATTAGCAATACATTATGTAAACTTTTTCAGAATCCCGCACTTATTTCGCAGAGACAGCCTTTTTAATTTCCTTGAGCCGTTTCATCACATCATTGGCGCCTCTTCCGAAATAATCGTGAAGTATCTTGTATTCGGCATAAAGCTTCTTATATATTTCCACGTTTTCCGGGATTGGTTTGTAATACTCTTCCTTGACCTTTGACATATACTTTGCAGCTTCAAATATGGAATCGTATCCGCCCTTCTCCTTTCCAGCGGCAACGGCTCCGAACATGGCAGAACCAAGGGCCACAGTTTGCGGCGATGCGGATATCCTTATCTCCCTGTTGGTCACATCGGCATATATCTGCATCATGAATTCATCCTTTTCAGCTATTCCGCCGCATGCATACAGCTCTTTTATCGGTACTCCGCTGTTTTCAAATGTTTCAATTATCATGTTCGTGCCATAGGCCGTCGCTTCTATCAACGCTCTGTATATTTCCTCCGGCTTCGTGTTGAGGGTGCAACCCAGAAGCATACCTGTCAGGTCTGCATCAACCAGGACAGAGCGGTTCCCGTTCCACCAATCCAGCGCGATAAGTCCGCTTTCCCCGGGTTTGTACGCTTTTGCCTTTTCCCTGAGCAGCTTATGGATATTTATGCCTCTCTTTTTTGCCTCATCCCGGTACGAAGCAGGCAAACAGTTGTTGATGAACCATTCAAAATGGTCGCCGACGCAGGACTGACCCGCCTCATATCCGGGGAATCCGGGGATGATGCCGTCTTCAACCACTCCGCACATACCCGGGACTATCTTTTCTTCGGTGCCGAGAACCATATGGCATGTAGAAGTACCCATTATCATCAGCATCTTGCCGGGTTCTGTTATACCCACAGCCGGAACTGCCACATGCGCATCCACGTTCGAAATGCCGACAGCCGTACCCGGCAGCAGGCCGGTAAGTTTCGCCATCTCTTCGGTGAGCTCTCCTGCCTTGCCTCCCAGCGGGTAAATATCTCTGCTGAGTTTCTCATCCACCAGGTTTTCCAGCCTGGGGTCAAGGGCTTTGAAAAATTCCTTCGGAGGGTATCCCTCACGCTTGCTCCATATTGCTTTGTAGCCTGCGGTACAGCTGTTCCTTCTCTCATTGCCTGTAAGCATGAGTGAAATCCAGTCAGTGGCTTCGATAAATTTGTCAGCGGCTTCATAAATCTCCGGCGCCTCGTCCAGTATCTGCATTATCTTGGGTATCAGCCACTCCGAAGATATCTTTCCTCCATACCGGCCCAAAAATTTCATTCCCATGGATGCTGCGATCTCGTTGAGTTTGTTGGCCTCAGGCTGTGCCGCATGATGTTTCCAGAGCTTTACGTATGCGTGAGGATTTGATCTGAACTGCTCCAGAAAGCAGAGAGGAGTTCCGTCCGCTTTTATAGGAAGCATGGTGCAGGCCGTAAAATCTACAGCCATTCCTATTACATCTTCCGGCGACACGCCCGCCTCTTTCAGAACAGCAGGCACTGTCACGCTCAGAACCTCCAGGTAATCGGCCGGATGTTCCAGCGCCCAGTCAGGGTCCAGCTTTGTCTTTCCATCGGGCAGGTATTCATCCATTACTCCGTGAGTATATTCCTTTACCGCTGTTGCTGCTATGGTACCGGTATCAACTTCCACCAGTACCGCCCTGCCTGATTGGGTCCCGTAATCAATCCCCAGTGAATACTTCTTATTCGGCATTGTTTTCGCCCTCCTTTATAACATTTCAGTTCAAAAATTTTTCGTATATGAATTTACTGTATCAGTTGCATTTCAACAATGCAGCTCTGCCGCCCGAAAGGCGAACAGGTGTCTACCGCTTCAATTTCCGATGTTTCAGCTCCGCGGCATCTCAGTTTCATCCGTATTCCTCGGCATGCAGGAATCTCTTACTATCAGTTCCGGTGCTATAACCTTCTTTACGTCTGCAGGGCAGCCGCCATTCTGCTTCATCAGTTCCAGGAGAAGTTCTGCCGCTGCTTCACCAAGCTTTTCCTTGGGATGACCTATCGTTGTCAGCTTTACAGGTCCGTTTTCCGCAAGATATGAATCATCAAAGCCGATAACGGATACATCCTGTGGCACTCTTATGCCTGACTCTTTCAAATGGTGAATAACCTTCACCGCCACCTCGTCATTATAAGCTGCTACCGAATCCAGCATGACGCCTCTTTCAATTAAGTACCTTATTGCGCCAGCAGGCTTTGTACTTCTGTCCTCAGTATGGAACCATATTACTTTTTCAGGATCATATGTGATCCCGTTATCGGCGAGCGCCTTTGCATAGCCTTTGTGCCTTCGGATGCCCTGTACATCGTCAGCTTTGAATATTCCTGCTATATTCTTATGTCCGAGCTTTACAAGGTAATCCACAGCCCGGTATTCGCCGGCTTCATCATCAAGCACCACCTGCGGTTTATCTTCCAGCTTCTGATACGTCCCGTGTATAAAAACATAGGGTATATTGTGTTTGTCAAGAGCTTCATAAAATTTCAGGTTTTCAGAAAATACAGCACTTTTGGTCGGTTCAATGATAAGCCCTCCTATATCTTTTCCCAGAAGATCATCAAGACACAAGGCCTCTTTTTCAATGCTGTTGTCCGTATTCTTCAGGATTATACTGTAGCCGTTTTCGGCAAGCACCCTGTCTATTCCCTGTATGATCCGCGGAAATATATATTCGGATATATAAGTCGTAATAACGCCTATATTTCGCGAATTACTCCTGGCGGCGCTTCTGTCCCGGCAAAACGTACCCTTGCCATGTTCTGTATACAGGAAGCCTTCATTGACCAGCATTGAGATTGCTTTTCTCACAGTCTGCCGGCTGAGCGAAAACCTTTGCGCAAGAGTATTTTCAGACGGTATCCTGTCACTGGGCTTTATATTTCCCATCATTATTTCATTCTTAAGATATGCCTGCAAAAAAGAGTATTTTGTCTGAATTTCATCTTTTGACATTTTTTATTTTTAGCCTTTCCTTGTACGTACAAGTTTTATTATAAAAAATTATACATCACAAAAATTTGTTAATCAATGGGCCGCAGGAAGGTCCCGCGGAAATGGTATGCAATTTGTCAATAAAGCTTAAATACAAAGCTTTAGCCAGCGCCGGGGCTTATAAAACCTAATTGCTTTTGCACATAGTAAATAGTAAAATGTTTTTACAGAAACTTGTTCGTACATGTTATACTGTTTAGGAGGTGTTATTGTGCTGGATCTTAAAAAATACACATTCTGGTTTGTTACCGGCAGCCAGCATCTATACGGACCTGAAACTCTTGAAATGGTCGCGGAGGACTCAAAAAACATATCTGAAGGTCTCGACAGGAACCCTGCCATTCCATACAGAGTGATCTTCAAACCTGTTCTGACTACACCTGATGCCATCCGGGAGCTGTGCCTCGAAGCCAATTCCGACGACAGCTGCGCAGGCATCATTACCTGGATGCATACATTTTCTCCTGCAAAAATGTGGATAGCAGGCCTTTCGGTGCTTAACAAGCCAATGCTGCATCTGCACACTCAGTTTAACCGGGATATACCCTGGGACAGCATCGATATGGATTTCATGAATCTGAACCAGTCTGCTCATGGTGACCGCGAATTCGGTTTTATCGGAGCACGGATGAGAATTGCCCGCAAAGTTATCGTGGGGCACTGGCAGGATGCAGATACATGCAGCCGTATAGGGAACTGGATGAGGACCGCGGTGGCACTGGAAGCAAGCCGCAGGCTGAAAGTAGCCAGGTTTGGCGATAACATGCGTGATGTTGCAGTGACAGAAGGAGATAAGGTCGAAGCCCAGGTAAAATTCGGCTGGTCCATCAGCGGTTATGGCATCGGTGACCTCGTCCGGCGCATTAACAACGTCTCTGACAGTGAAGTAAAAAAGCTTCTTGAAGAGTACATTGAACAATACGAGATTTCAGAACAGACCCGTACATCAAATGAAGCCATGGAATCCATAAAAGAGCAGGCACGTATTGAGCTCGGACTCAGGGCATTCCTTGAAGAAGGCGGATTTGAAGCGTTCACAACGACTTTTGAAGATCTCCACGGCATGAAGCAACTGCCGGGACTGGCCGTGCAGAGACTGATGGCTGACGGGTACGGCTTCGGCGCAGAGGGCGACTGGAAAACAGCAGCACTGCTGCGCGTGGTAAAAGTAATGACTGAAGGTCTTTCGGGCGGCACATCATTTATGGAAGACTACACCTACCATCTTGCCCCTGGCAATGAGCTTATACTGGGAGCTCACATGCTGGAAGTATGTCCAACCATCGCATCGACAAAGCCCAGGATTGAAGTACATCCTCTGTCCATAGGCGGCAAAGCTGATCCGGCGCGGCTTGTTTTTAACGGTGCTTCAGGGCGTGCAGTCTGTGCTTCACTGATCGACCTGGGCAACCGCTTCCGCCTTATTTTAAACGAAGTGGAAGCAGTTAAACCAGAAAAAGACATGCCGAAACTTCCCGTAGCAAGAGTATTGTGGAAACCGCTGCCGTCGCTCCATCAGGCAGCCGAAGCATGGATTCTCGCAGGCGGAGCCCATCATACAGCTTTCTCCTTTGCAGCAACAGCTGAGCAGCTGATGGATTGGGCTGAAATGGCAGGCATAGAATGCGTCCTGATAAATGAGAATACCAACCTGCTGAATTTCAGAAATGAGCTCAGATGGAACGAAATGGCATACCTTATGAAGTAAGGCGGCCTGTTTCCGGCTCTTTCAGAAAATAGCATAAAGCAGGGCAATTTCATAAGCAAAGAAGAGTTTACGCAAAGCAGGACATAACAAGGCAGAGATATCTGTATCAGACAGGTATCCTGCCTTTTGTTTTTCTGAATCTATTCTCCTGTTTTGCATTTTCACAATTTCTCTACATAAATCATAATATGTAACATCTACATGAAAGGATGGAGTGTTATGTTTGCCATGAGCAATATGAATAACCCGGGTAATATGAACAGCATGCCCGGCATGAATAACATGATGAATATAAACAGTATGTATAACCCATACGGCTTAAATAACGCATACCTGCCTCCCTGCTGTGCAAACATGCCGGCATACGGCGCAGAAAATACATACGGGATTTATGGAATGCAGCATTACCAGTATCCATACCTGTACCAGCCATGTCCTTGCAATTCACAGGGTTTGAATCCGTCAAATTCACCGGCAGATGCAGCGGGATATGAAAAAAGGCCGGTAGCCATAAAAGATTATGGTCCGGCGCCATTTGTCATCAATATAGAAGAAGCCGCAGAACAGAATGATACCTTCAGAACAGCTTTATGGACCGGAAAGCATCTGCAGGTGACGTTAATGAGCATCAGGCCCGGGGAAGATATCGGGCTGGAAGTTCATCCCGAACTGGATCAGTTTCTTCGCATAGAAGATGGCCACGGGATCGTAATGATGGGAGACAGTAAAGACAGGCTGGACTTTCAGCAGATTGTCCGTGAAAATTACGCAATTTTTGTACCCGCCGGCAAATGGCACAACCTTATAAATACGGGATACAAGCCAATAAAACTTTATTCGGTATATGCACCTCCGCAGCACCCACACGGTACGGTGCATAAGACAAAAGCGGAAGCCGCGGCTGCCGAGCATCATCATTAGTACCTCTGCATTTCCTGCTTCTCTGAGTATCTGCGCCCGTTCCCGGCAGCCATTCAGGCTGACCCGGCTGCTTCAGCACAGCCGGGCGACATATTCAGATCAGCAGAGAGAGCGTACCGGCTGTAATCAGGGCCAGGCCGGCCAATGATTTAAATGTGAGCTTTTCCTTCAGAAACAGTGAAGAAAAAGCTACTGTAACGACAATGCTCATTTTGTCTATCGGTACGACTATACTTGCCGGTCCGTCCTGGAGCGCTTTGTAATAGCAAAGCCACGAGCCGCCTGTGGCAAAACCGGACAGTACAAGGAATATTATGCTCTTTTTATCGATTCCTCTTATTGTGTGCTGTTTTTTCGTAACAAAGACAACCAGCCATGCCATAATTAAAACAATTATGGTCCTGATGGCAGTACCAAGGTTTGATTCGACACCTTCTATCCCTATTTTCCCAAGTATTGACGTAAGAGAAGCAAACACTGCTGATCCTGCAGCATAAATCAGCCACAGGCTTCCACCTGTATTTGCATTTGCAGCCGTAACTGCACTTGCAGCTGTAATTGCTTCTGCAATTGTATTGGCGGTTGAAGTTGTTACTGCTCCGGCATCCGTATCAGAATTATTGCCATTTGAATTCAGATTAGCAGCCGCACCAGTTCCTGTCGTTTTCATTCCTGCATCGGCAGCGGAGCCGGTATCAGGCCCCGGATCGGAAGCAGCAGCCGGTTTTGCATCCGCTGGCCGGCTTTTCTGGATCATCAGGTATGTTCCCGCCCCAATAAGCACGATAGCTGCTGCTTTTATGAGCGTTATCTCTTCACCAAGCAATATAAATGCCAGTATCATTGATAAAATGGTACTGGACTTGTCGATCGGTGTAACCTTGTTAACATCGCCTATCTGCAGAGCCCTGAAGTAACACAGCCATGACGCGCCCGTAGCAAGCCCCGACAACACCAGGAACAAAAGCGTGTAACCGCTTATCTGTGAAATTGTCTTCTGGGATCCTTTTATAAAAACCATAATCCAGGAAAATATCAGCACGACTATCGTTCTAAGTGCTGTCGCCACGTTTGAATCAATATTTCTGATGCCGATCTTCGACAAAATGGCTGTCAGGCCTGCAAAAACCGCCGAGCAAAACGCAAAGAAAATCCACACTTTCTATCATCTCTGTTATATTTTTACTATATTTCAATGTCCTATTCCAATATCATGTCCGTATCTGGCATAATCATACAACTATTATATTTTATCACATATATCATCACATGGCACATACTATCACAGAAATGCATTTATCGGCAGACATTCAGTGCTTTTCTCCGTCATTTTCACGCTGTTCCTCATGAACTTTTTCCTTCCTCAGTTCTTCCATCTTCTGTTTGGTAGTGCGCGGCAGTGAGTCCTCTATATAATTGCGGCTGATTACCTGTCTTTCCCGGTATGCCTGCAAAACACTTTCAATTGTCCTCATTACCTCATCCCTCAGGTCCCCGGCAGACATAATCGTGCTGCCTGCCCCTCTGAGTATGATCTGCTGCAGATTGTCCGATGTCGCAACAAATATATTGTACTTTTTCTGGTTTTCATGGGCGAATTTTTCAATGAACTGGTCAGCAGTCTGGGCTTCCCTGGTAAAAACGACAAGGATGTTGCCATATTCCATCATTTCCTCATTATGCTGCTCGACACGGTACGCATCAAATACGGCAATGATCCGATTTTTCCGCACATACTGATATTTACTGAGATAATCGATCAGTTTTGACCGGGCGCTATCAAGATTATCCTGTGCAAGTTCTTTTAACTCAGGCCATGCAAAAATAATATTGTATCCGTCCACAAGAAGATACTCCTGCTTTGCTTCCTGTGGTTTATTTGCATTTGATGGTTTATTTCCCGCCGGTTCGACGGTCTTCCACTTTCTCCTCCAGGTTTTCTTCCTGCCCTGATTGGCCAAATAAGTCCGCCTGTAGATCAGGTCCACCTCTTCCGGGCTTATCCATTCCTCATTTTCATAAACCGGCTGTGTTCCGGGCAAATTCCTGGCAGGCTTCCTGTTTTGCGCAAGATAGCTTTCCACATGCATGTAATTCTTGACCTGATCCCAGCTCACAAAAAAACTGGCGCCATTAGCGCAAAAAACGGATCCTGTCGGATTGTCGGCATCTCTCTCGGAATCATAACCGATCATAGCCACCACTTCATCGGTATTATGACAGACGTCATAACCCTTCAGAGAGCAGAACAGCTTACCATAGCCCCTGGTATAAGCCGTCACTTCTTTCTGATAATTACGCATCGTGGCAACAGGAGCACTGCCCTCAAGTACTGCGGTCTCGCCTTCAATACGGGTAATATGACATGTACCGTGCATTTTTTCTATGTCGGACATTGCCCGTCCTACCATCTTTTCGGGCAGTTCCAGCTGAAAATGGTAATACGGTTCAAGCAGTACTGATTCAGCTTCCTTAAGCCCTTGCCGTACAGCACGGTATGTGGCCTCCCTGAAGTCTCCTCCCTCTGTGTGCTTATTATGTGCCCGGCCCGAAACCAGCGTAATTTTCATATCCGTAATGGGCGAGCCTGTAAGGACACCTTTATGAACTTTCTCTTCAAGATGGGTCAAAATAAGGTTTTTCCAGTTTTTCGCCAGCACATCATCGCTGCAGTCAACCGCAAACTGAAGGCCGCTTCCACGTTCTGCAGGCTCCAGCAGCAGGTGGACTTCAGCGTAATGCCTCAGCGGTTCGAAATGGCCTACTCCTTCCACAACATTCGCTATCGTTTCTTTATAAACTATCCTGCCTGAATCAAAGGAAACGTCGAGCCCTAATCTGCTTTTAATGATGCTTTGCAGTATTTCAGTCTGTACCTCTCCCATAATCTGTACCCGGATCTCCTTAAGCTGTTCATCCCACACAATCCGAAGCTCCGGTTCCTCTTCCTCCAGCTGACGCAGTCCGGGAAGCACTGCCCTTGGATCGCATCCCTCCGGAAGAATGATCTGATATGACAGCACAGGCTCAAGTATCGGTCCATCTGACGTTTCCTCGATACCCAGGCCTTCGCCGGGCCTTGTCTGTGTAAGCCCCGTAACAGCGCATACAGTGCCGGCCTCAGCCTCATTTACGGGTTCGTACTTTTGTCCCGAATAAATCCTGATCTGATTGACCTTTTCTTCCCACCCGTTTCCGGTCAACACATTTTTTACTTTCATTACTCCCCCCGTAATCTTCATGTAGGTAAGCCGGTTGCCCTGTTCGTCCCTGCTTATTTTGAATATCTTCGCTCCGAACTCGTCCGGCCATACAGGAGTGCATGTATATTTCAGAATTCCTTCAAGGAAAGCTTCGATACCTTCAAGTTTAAGCGCTGAGCCAAAATAGCACGCAAAAACCTTTCGGTCCAGGATGGCATCCCTTATATACCGGTCATCAATATCTCCATTTTCCAGGAATCTTTCCATCAAAGATTCATCGCACATTGCCAGCCGATCATAGAAGTCTTCCGTGTCTGTCCGGCTAAAATCGACACATCCGTCGCCAAGCTGCTTTTCCAGTTCCTTGAGAATTTTGTCTTTATCAGTACCTTCCTGATCCATTTTGTTTATAAATATAAATACAGGAATATCATAAATATCCAGCAGGTTCCACAATGTTTTCGTGTGCCCCTGGACGCCGTCGGCACCGCTGATGACCAGTATGGCATAGTCGAGCACCTGCAGTGTTCTTTCCATTTCAGCCGAAAAATCCGCATGACCCGGAGTGTCCAGCAGTGTAATCCGTGTATCGCCGATATCAAAAACAGCCTGCTTGGAAAATATGGTGATTCCCCTGGCTCGTTCCAGTTCGAAATTATCCAGGTAGGAGTCCCTGTTGTCCACTCTTCCCAAAGTGCGTATCCTGCCGCTTAAATACAGCAGGCTCTCCGATAAAGTAGTTTTTCCTGCATCCACATGTGCCAGTATCCCAATAACCAGTTTCTTCATAATTTAGTCCTTTGTTTTAATGTATCGGTAGTAACATTTATCAGATATCTATAATACCAGTTTAGCAGAAATATAGTAAAGCTGACATTACAGTTTAGCATTAAGCAGATAAATGCATCTGATGGGCGTTTTGCCTGACCGCCCGTCTGACGCTGAAGCACGCGCACATGCCGGGCGCACACAAAAATGCGCCAGCCACAAGCCAATGTGACTGGCGCAGTATAAAAGATTCATCAATAATCCATTTCAGGAGCCGGTGCCGGCGCTGGATTCTTTTTCTCCGGTTTTTCCGCCACAGCGCTTTCAGTGGTCAGGATCATGCCTGCCACGGAAGCCGCATTCTGGAGTGCGGACCTTGTAACCTTCAACGGGTCTATTATACCAGCCTTGAACATATCTACGTATTTTTCGTTCAAAGCATCGAAGCCAACGCCTTTTTCGCTGTTCTTAACTTTCTCAACAACGATTGATCCGTCATAGCCTGCATTATGGGCTATCTGCCTTAAGGGTTCCTCAAGTGCGCGCAGTATGATGGATGCACCTGTCTTTTCGTCACCGCTGAGGCTGTTAACCAGCTCGGCAACATCGGGAAGTGTGTTGATGTATGCAGTACCGCCGCCCGGTACGATTCCTTCTTCAACGGCAGCCTTCGTTGCATTCAGTGCATCTTCCACCCTGTACTTCTTTTCCTTCATTTCTGTTTCTGTAGCTGCTCCCACCTTAATAACAGCTACGCCGCCGGCAAGTTTGGCCAGCCTTTCATTGAGCTTTTCCTTGTCATAGTCTGATGTTGTGGTCTCGATCTGTTTCTTGATGGATTCTGCCCTGTCCTTAATTGCCTTGGGATCTCCGGCACCATCGACAATGATCGTATTTTCCTTCTGTACCTTGACGGATTTAGCTCTGCCAAGCCATTCCAGCTTAATGTCGCGGATATTGAGGCCAACTTCATCAGATATAACTTCGCCGCCTGTAAGGATAGCAATATCTCTGAGCATTTCTTTCCTTCTGTCACCAAAACCAGGAGCTTTAACTGCAACACAGTTCAGCGTACCGCGGAGCTTGTTGACAACGATCGTCGCCAGTGCTTCTCCTTCTACGTCCTCTGCTATAATAAGCAGTTTCCCGCCGTTTTTGACCACCAGTTCCAGGGCAGGCAGCAGATCCTGTACATTGCTTATCTTTTTGTCCGTGATAAGGATATAGGGATCTTCCAGGACTGCCTCCATCTTATCGTTGTCTGTCACCATGTAGGAGGAAATATATCCTCTGTCAAACTGCATTCCTTCAACAACATCAATGACAGTATCGAAGGCTTTGTTTTCCTCTATGGTTATTACTCCCTCTGATGTAACCTTTTCCATGGCATCGGCAATAAGGCGTCCGATCTGTTCATCTCCTGAAGAGATCGTGGCTACGAATGCCATATCGTGTTTTCCCTTTATTTTCTGGCTGTTCTTTTTCAGGCACTCAACAGCTTTATCAACTGCCTTGTCGATTCCTCTCTTGAGGATTATGGGGTTTGCACCGGAAGCGACATTCTTAAGTCCTTCCCTTACGATGGCCTGTGCCAGCAAAGTTGCCGTAGTTGTACCGTCGCCGGCAACATCATTGGTCTTGCTGGCAACTTCTCTTACCAGCTGTGCGCCCATATTTTCATAAGGATCTTCAAGTTCGATCTCTTTGGCAATAGTAACACCATCATTGGTGATGACAGGTGAGCCGTACTTCTTATCAAGCACCACATTCCTGCCTTTAGGTCCCAAAGTAACCTTTACGGCATCAGCAAGCTTGTTAACACCTGTCTCGATGGATTTTCTCGCTTTCTCATCAAATGCAATCGTTTTTGACATCGTTCAACAGCCTCCTTACTCTATCACTGCCAGGATATCATCCTGCTTTACCAAAAGATATTTCTCATTATTTATCTTGACCTCGGTCCCGGCGTACTTGCCGTAAAGCACACGGTCTCCTTTCCTGACGACCATTTTGATCTCTCTGTCGCCCCTCACCTCACCCGGGCCGACTTCAACAACTTCTGCCATATACGGCTTTTCCTGTGCATTTGTCGGAAGTACAATACCGCTTTTCGTAGTCTCTTCGTTCTCGATTTCCTTAAGCAGTACTCTTGAACCAAGTGGTTTGATATTCATTATCCAAGACTCCTTTCTCCTGATTGTTTTATTTATAAAGCTGACGCTTTATTGACCAAATGTACTGCAGCAAAAAAGCGTTTCAAACTCCTCTTAGCTCAGGGATAAATACGAATAACGCTTACATACGTTACTAATAAATATCAAAAAATAAAAGGAATATAAAACGCTTATTAGCACTCGTCCCTACTGAGTGCTAATAATATTTTATAAATATGTCCTTTTTCTGTCAAGATGATTTTTTTACTTTTTACAAATTAATCCTTCATTGCCTGCACAGTTTTTCAGGACCAAATGCCGGTTTCTGCGTACGCCAGGCCAGTATCCCAGATTCATAATAAAATTTACTGCGATATTGGTGCCTGAGACCTTCATTCTTCGTATAAATGAACCAGGAGAAAAGAAATTGCGGCTGAATTGGAGATAACCGTCAAACAATTCATCCGGACTCATGTTTTTAGGCTGAAATACTACTGCAGTCTTGCCGTTATAACGGCTCCAGTCACGGTGCAGCAGCCGGCCCTCTTTTATAAACTGCTCATATATCGGTGTTTTCGGGAACGGCGTTATCAGCAAAATCGTACTTGCAGATAACGTTAACATGGATAAACGATATCAGGCATTAAGTAAAAAGTATTTCAGCATTCCGAGAAGAACTGCTCCTGTTATAACAATGGCGCATGTGCCACAGATAAATCCCGGTATGAATATAATTACAAAGTTTCTTATTTTGGCAGGACTGTTATTTAGCTTATTGATCCTGTATACCGCAATGCACGCCAACAGCATGGGCATTGTCCCAAATGCAGGCCAGTTGAACGCCTGCTCTCTCCATGAAATTGGCAGCATAGCATCGGGGTTCACGGGCTGAGTTGAGCCAAACAGTGCAAGGCAGCACAAAGCAGCGGTAATAATCGTCCCGGTACCATAAACGATATCGTTGATGATTCTTGCAGCCTTATTCACTGCCTTTCTCACCTTTCCTGTACTCCAGTATATCTCCGGGCTGGCAGTCAAGGGCTTCGCACAGTTTATCGAGAGTAGACAGTTTAAGTGCCTTGACCTTGCCTGTCTTGATCATCGACACATTGGCCATCGTGAAGCCTACGCGTTCTGCAAGTTCCGTAACAGTCATTTTGCGCTTTGCGAGCATAACATCAACATTTATTATTATCATATTGTTCCCTCGCTTTCCTCCTGCAGGACAGCGGCTTTTGTCAGATAGCGCGAAAGGATGGCTGCCAGCATGGCAAGGGCTATGGCGAATATGTCAATGATGACGGACAGAAGAAGGATGCCAGGATGGCTCATATTAAGCAAAAGCAGCACAACATTTCCAATGAACAGAAGTGCTGCATCGCAGAAAAACAATACTGCTCCTGTTTTGACCCATTTTGCGGTCCGGAAAGTGAAGACTGTTTCGTTAATCACGGCTCCTGATACCTTCCATATTAAAAACAGAACGGCAAAACACGGCAGTGCGACCATCCATGCAAATATGAGCCAGGGCAGGAACCAGCTTTCCAATTCAGGATATTCACTGATAATACCCCTGCCGCAGGCTGGTATGGCATAAATGCACAGGAATAAGCCGCATACAGCAGCAGCTATAACAGAAATACGCATAAGGTTTCCCAATGTTCTTGATGTCATTAAAAACACCTCCGAATGTCATATAAAAAACTCTTAAGTATACATTTCTGACTTGAGATTAGTATATCATGGAATACCAAGAAATGCAATAAAAATTTATTGTATTGCAATAAATTTTTATTGGCAAAGCAAATATTACCGGAGCGATGATGTCATCAAAAATCGCTGTCACCATAACAGCATTTTATGCATACATATATTTTCAGGAATCTAAAACGACCCGGAATATGTTTCAGAGCCATGTTCCTTAACATCAGGAGATTCATGGCGTATCAGTTTTATAATAAAATCCCCTGTCGCTTTGGCACTGTGCCTTTTTCCGAACAACTGCTGAGCCTTGCTCATCTGGCTTAATTTTTCGGGGTGTGAGAAAAGCTGCATGATTACTTCATCGATCCTGGCGAATCTGCCTGCATAAACAGCCAGATTATTATTTATAAGGAAATAGGCGTTGCGGTTTTCCACACCGGGAATAGGATCAGTGATAATTAAAGGCCTCCTTTTGGCCAGCGCTTCGGATACTGTCAGGCCGCCAGGTTTTGTGACAATAACATCAGCGGCATCCATGTAAAGCTCCATGTTGTTTACATAATCCACAACAATGACATTCTTGCTGTATGCAGTGTCCCTGAGCTTTTGGGCCAGCCGCTTATTGCGTCCGCATATGACAACTGTCTGAAAATCCATTGGGACTTTGTCTATATCCGATAAAATATCCGGAATGTTTCCGAATCCGACGCTGCTCGAGATCAGCAGTACAGTCATTTTATCCTTCAGGTCCAGACGGCCGCGGGCTTCTGATACCGGTATATCTTCAGAAAATTCTTCCTTGACAGGGATGCCGAATGGCAGTAACTTTTCCTTGTCAATGCCCTTCCTCCGAGCCGTATAGATAAGCAGTTCATTAGCCAGCACATAGTAATCCAGAATTGTATCCTCCCAGAAAGGATGCAGGGTAAAATCAGTTACAATGCCCAGAACCGGTATTTTACTGTCCAGAACGCCATCCCGCCTCATCTGTGAAACGATTATGGCAGTGAAAATATGAGTACACACAATAGCATCGGGTTTTTTCAAATTGATATATTTTTGCATTTTCTTTCTGGAAGCTTCAGCTATCGTGTAAGGCAGATATGCTTTGCGGATTTTTTCATTGGAAGAAGCCTTTTCTGCTTTATCATACATAATCAGGTGTAATTCAGGTGAGTGCCTTGCCATAGATGTATAACCGTAATCTATTATGTCGCCCATCAGTTTGCTCAAATATTTATATGTATCCAGTACAATGCATTCCAGGCCTTCCGATTTAAGGTAATTTGCCAGAGCAAAGCTTGCGGAATTGTGCCCCTGTCCTGCCGTCACAGTTAAAAACAGAACTTTCATAGTCAACAGCTCCCATACTATAGTAAATAAAAGCTAATTTAATTATACTATGTTTTGCATCTGCCGACATTATACTTTTCGCTGCAGGTAAGGTTTGTCCGATTTGACTCGAAAACCTGAACCGGCGCAGAAAATCTTATAATTATTGAATGATTATTGAATGATGTGATAAGATTTTTCCAAAACAGATTCCATTTACCATGTACCTGATTATTTGCGGTAGTGAAAAGGGGCAAATTTATTGCCCCATCTTCTTCAGTATCTTTAAATCAGTTAATCAGCTGCTGAAGTTTTTTTAGATGGTCATGGTCAGTGTTCAGTATCTTTTTAACCATCTCCATGCTCGTGTTGTCAAGATCGCCTTCTGCTACCTTCTCCGCTGCGGCAATCCCCTGATCTTCGCCGTCGTACAGCTTCATAAGCATGTTTTTCTCATCCTGTACCATGCCTTCAGCTCTAAGCTTCATTTGAGACATCATACCCGCCATGCCGGTAGATTCAACAGGCATTCCTCCAAGCTGCGTTATTCTGTCCGAAATTTCCAGGGCATGCTTTTTATGATCTCTTACGATGCTGCTGATCTCTTTTCTGGTATTTTCACTTAAATACGGCATCACGCTTTCATAGCTTTGTATTGCCATATGTTCACCTTTGAGCAGTTCATTAAGAGTTTTGATATTGGGTTCATCCATTTCGGGCACACTTCCTTTGTTTTTTTAATATAGGATTTGCATTTTTGGCCTAAATAATTTGCAAATATTTTGCATCTCTGGAAATGCAGCCAACTGGCAAATGAACATACGGGAACTCAGTCATTGGAAGTGTGCATTCACAGGTAAGCTCATGTCCGTGTTCAGTCAGCATCTTCATCAAGTGCCTCGATTAAAAAGCTCACCGGGCGAAAACCGTCGTTGCATGATATCATTGCCGACTTTTTATTTTTCATCCAGCCGTTATAAAAGTCCTCCCCGCCATGAGCCAGTGCCATCACAAAAGCAGACATGCTGTCCCATGCACTTTCGCACAGTCCCTCAGGCTTTTTCCAGCCATTGGCGATAAAAACCTGACCAACTTTCATATCACATGCGTGCTCTATCGGGTTCTCATATTTATCTATCAGGTCCTGGTAAACTGTTTGCTTCATCACTGTAATCTTAACTTTTTTCATTCCGATGTCTCCTGTTTTTTCTCAATAATGCCGGAAATGCGCCCATACTAAACGGTCCGTACTCCTGACAGAACCGGGCCGCCGGCGGTATAATCATCACGGCACATGAATTACCTCGCGTTGATCCATTGGAGTACAGGCTTAAGATTTTCTTCTTTCACGCCGTCAAATCCATTTTCAATTTTTGAAACGGTTTCTTCCAGTTCTTCCCTGTTCTTGTCTTTACTGCTTTTTAGCATTTTCACAAATACTGACATCAGGAATTTATCCATTCCTTTCAGTTCTTTTAGGGGCAAACATCCTCCCTGCAGATAAAAGAACGGCTTGCCTTTTATCTTGTTTCTTGCGATGAATGTATCGGTATCAGGTTCCGCAGTCCGTGCGGTGCCTGAAGCGCAGACAGCCGCAACATTAAGATTTCTCAGTTTAGCAAGTCCCTGTATCTTTCCTGCCTTTATCCAGCCCAGAAAAATTATTTCTTCGCCCTTAATATCCTCCGGAAGCTCTTTTGCCCGATATGCCCTTAATCCTGTCTTTTCAGCAAGCATGTCGGCATACTTTTTGGTAAAACCCGTTTTTGATTCATAAACTATTACCATTTTACCCTGCACCTCCCAAAGTGCTGATCAGCAGTCCATCCCACACCATTAACCCGCTTTGCTTCAGGCACAGGACGAATACTGACGTAACCGCCTGTTTTTCTTAAATTATATCATTAAAATTAAAAGAATATTTTTGATTTCAGGTAAATTTCCCAGAACCGGTAATATTTTATCAGCACAAGGTCTGCCGCTGTTTGAAATGCAAAATATCCCATTTCCGCCGTCCCCGTAAATGTTATGTTTTCTGACCGGTACTATTTATTCTGCCCGGGATGAACAACTTCGGAGAATGAAACAACCTCCCGGATTAAAACTTCACCAATGAAAAAATGCACCTCACAGGTGCATTTTTCAGTCTGTCGGGCACGTTTTCCGTGGGCCCGGCAAGTCAGCTCATTTTACAAGCCTATATTACTTATCCGAAGAATAAAATAATTACTTGGGGAAAGCTTTGAACATTTCCCTCTTTGCGCCGCATACAGGGCACTTGTCCACGTTTGCGCCGATTTCAGTGTAACCGCAGATTGGGCAAACATATATTGTTTCATCCCCTGTATCTTTTCCTTCTTTTGCCTTGGCCTGGGCATCTGCGAACATTTTCGCATGGATTTTCTCAGCTTCAAGTGCAAAATGGAAGGATCTCTGAGCATCCTTTTCTTCCTGGAATCTTGCAGTTTCAAGGTAAACAGGATACATCTGCTCAACTTCATGGAGCTCTCCATTGATAGCGCCCTGCAGATTCTCAACAATATTGGTATGTCCAAATACGGCACCGGCTGTGACAGTCGCATCACCTACCAGATCCTTCATTACATTGAAATGATTTGTGGCGTGGACTTGCTCTGCATAGGCGATTGCCTTAAAAAGCCTTCCAATGTTTGGAAAGCCGGCTTTCTCCGCCGACTCGCCCCATATAAGGTATCTCATATGAGCTGCGCTTTCTCCGCCATATGCTGATCTCAGGAAATCAGCAGTCATTGCATTTTTTACCGCCATATCAAACACTCCCAACCTTATTTATTTTCCTTATATTTTCCTGTACACTTTCGTTTTATTCCAATTTAGTTAAAAAGTCAATAAATAATGTCAGGCAAAAAGTTAACACAGCCATTGACTTCCGGATGCTGTAAGCACAATGTCACAAAGATCGCACAAGGGGCGGCGTTTCCATGAATACCGGGCAAATGGCAGAACCGTCCCCTTGTGACCGGAGGTTATGCCTGATACTGGTTAACAAGTATGGTAATTAGCCTGGTAATCACAGCGGCTGCCTCTGCACGGGAAGCATTGGCATGAGGAGCAAATATGTTGCCGGGTTTGCCTGTAATAATACCGGCTTTGGCCATCATCGTCACCGCATCGGCAGACCATGAACTTATTTCAGCCTGATCGGAAAACTCGTTTGCGTCATTTACTGCCGGCAGTGCATAACCGTATACCTTAACGAAATTGTCAATCATGACTGCCATCTGTTCCCTGCTGATTTCTTCCCCCGGAGCAAACATATTGCTGCCGATACCTTTAACTATCCCCATTTCCGCGGCCCATTCAACATAAGCCATATACCATGCACCATCGGGAACATCCGTGAATCTTGACTTCCGGTACCTGCCCAGGTCCGCATTTGCCAGAGAAGCCAGCATTTTCGCAAACTCTGCCCTTGTAACAGCCCTGTCAGGGTCGTACCTTCCGGCAGCGATACCGTTAATGATGCCATGGGAAGATGCAAACTGAATATAATCTTCTCCCCAATGTCCATCAGCATCAGTGAAACCTTCCGGCTTATACAGCACTCCAAACAGGCTCAAATGATCTGTTATCATCATCATATAGCCATTCTTTTCATCAAATGATGACAGCTCGATAAGATCAGTATTCCCATTGCTGCTGAGATATATCCCGGCTAAGCAGTTAACGTCTTCATCCGGTTCATTGTCATATTTCAAACCAATAATGACATTATTGCCGCCAAATGAGCTTATATACTTATCACCACATTTGAGCGCAATGTCATACAAAACACGTTTCCCTTCAAAGTCCTTGTTCACAGGCTTTACTGACAGTGACAGAGTATCCGTTTCCTTCAGTGCCAATGAATCCAGGGCTGCTTTGCCCAATATGATCTTTCCGTTGCGTACATTGATAACCGCATAACTATTTTGGCTGATTTGCCTATTAAGCTCAGCAACAGATACGGAAGCTTCATCCGTTCCGCCCGTTTGCGGAACAACTGCCGGAGTACTGCCTGACGGCGTACTTTCACCTGTCTTAGTGAATACAGCAGTGACTGTTGTATCATTTTGCGGCATGGTAAAGGTCGTCTGCGGACTGTTTTCATTTTCGAAGCTGCCGCCGGCCGAAGATGTCCACTTTACGAAACGATAACCATCACTGGCAGCAGCAGCCAGGTTTATTTTATCCCCGCTTCTGTACAGGCCAGATTCGCCCGCGGTTATTCTGCCGCCTTCTCCGGCAGCAACAGTGAGATAATGCTCGTCATTGGCGCGTACTATTATCGGGATCGTATCGAACACCTCATCTGTAACCCTTGCAGTCAGGACAGTAGTACCAGGTCTGAGCGGGGTAACAATTCCTTCCTCATTCACATGCGCAACATCCGGATCTTCAACTGACCATAACACATCTGTAAAGGAAGTGTCAGCCGGCTCCAGGACAACACTCAGCTTCACACTGTCACTTTCAGGAGACTCAAACTCCAGCCTGTCTGCCGAAATATTGACTGAAACAGCAGGGATTACTTCGGCCTCTTCCATTGGCCCATTTTCATCGATCATGCTTTCATCAGGATTGCCTGAAACAACGTAGACGATCTGATTATCCTCCGTATTCCAGTCTGCCTCCAGAGTATCTACTCTGAAAAAGTAAGTTTTCAGATTGGCCTCATCGAACTCGATTTTTTCCTTGTCGATTTCGTATAAATACAAAACATTATCTTCATTTGAAACTTCGCCTATATTTTTCACATCAAGCACAATACCGTCAGCTTTATCTTCGATGATACTAATCGCGCAGTGGGCTAAAGTATTTGAATCATTGGAAGTCTGAAGTGCAAATACGATCTTGTCGCCAAGATCATAGGCGTCAAGTGCCAGTGATACATCAACATGTCCTAATGTGATCTGAGTCGTGTTATTGGCTGTATCAGAATCATTTTCTGCACTGACCTCAACATCAAACGTTTTGACCTGATCCAAAGCAGAAATATCAATATTCTCTGTAATCCAGGCCTCCTGCCCGGGTTCCAGGTTAACATCCAGTGTTTTGTCCGCATATAATGTGCTGCCGTCAGAAATGGTAAGATGTACTGATTCCGCAGGAATACTTCCGTTGTTTCTTACTGCAATGTCAACAGCCTGTATGTTATTGTCATAATCCGGCTCTTCCGCTATGGCTGACAATACCTCCACATCACATTTCCGTGGAACCAGTGCAAAGATAAGGGAGGTTTTCTCATTTTCTTCCCCGTCGTCAAATGTTACAGTATTTGCAGCTATGGCAAACTGGCCGTCTTCAAGCATTTCCACGTCCATAAATGAGACGTTCGGAAGATTGTCCAGCAGGACGACGGGTTCACTCCATGTGCCATTTGCCGGTATCACTGCTTTCAGGACCGAATACTGTTTACCGTCCTCATCGGTTTGTGTATCTGTCCAGACAATGGCTGCATTTTCTCCGTCAGCAACATATTTATATGATGATGAAACAACAGCACCGGGAACTATCTCTGCAGGTGCTCCTGTTCCGGGCACAAGCTGGTAGATTACACCATCCGAATGCCACATAAATACACCATTTTCAAACTGCAGCGAAGTGGACTCATTACCGGATGGAACTGATACGGCCGAATCGTCGTTAAGTATATATAGATTTGACTTATCAGGATCTTGTTCAAGTGCGGCAAACATCACGTTCAGGCCCGAATCTGTATATCCTGCTGCCAGCTCTGTCATGGCTTGTGTTGTTTCATAAAGATCAACCGTGTCGCCTGCAGAGCCATCTGTGATATTTGCTGATCTGACGGTATAACTCCCGCCGGTACCGATAGGATTATTATCACTGTTTGTCACCCAGACAACAGAGACAGCACCATTTCCTGCTGCAACTGCCGGATACATATCAAGGCGGTCATTATCGGTAATATATTGCTGATTTACAAAACTGCCGCTTTCAGGATCCCATTCTGCATAACAGATCTCCGTATTGGCGCATACTTCATTCAGCAGCTCATCAGGAGTGTCTTCCGAAGGAACCCGCTTCAGCTTCTGCCATGCCACATGCAAAGTCCCGTCAGCGACAACGCTTTTAAAGAAGAAGTCAGCAGTGTCGGTTTCCCATACAGGTACCGGCTCCGACCAGGCACCATCTTCATATACAGAGTACACAAGCTGTGTGTGGTTTCCAACTGCACGTTCCGGTACATCACGCAGGAAGAGCATGATCAGTTTATCTCCGACCTTCTGGATCTGAGGCATCGCATCAGGCATGACGCCTTCCTGTAATGTCTTTATCACCGGAGAATCAGCGGCGTTTAAAAGAACCCCCCGTCCGCCGGCGTTTCCATTCCAGCGTGTGATATTTTTAAGATAGTCCCGTGATACAAGAGAAAGCTCAGCATTCTCCAGTGAAAGATCATTCAGTGCAAATGCCCGCATTCTGTTTTTCGGCCAGAGCGCAATACTGGTATTCCAGAAATCCCATTTGTAGTCCACTACAAAAATGACTTTTACATGGATTGCTCCGCCAAGCTCCAAAGTTCCGGATGTTTCATTGCCCGCCATGTTGTATTCAATTTCAAGTTTTCCATTGCCCTGGACTCCAACTGTCGCGACATTCCGTACCCCTACTCCGCCTTCAATGGAAATGCGGGGCAGTTCCAACGTAATACTCGGATATTTCGGTCTGAAACCCAAACCGTTTTCAGTGCTGTAGAATTCAACACCACCTTCGAATTCCAGGCCGATACCGGGTTTAATTTCATAATAAACAGGTACAGGACCAGCCATAAAAGTACGTCCGATTACTCCATCAGCGCCGGCATTTACTACAATTCCGCCATCACTTTCAGCAATCCTTCCATACCGGTCTACCGTGATTTCAAAAAAGCCGCAGACATCCACTTCTGTTTCTATGGTCGCGCGCAGTTTTGTTGCATGCCAGTCACGGCCATACTTCTTTTTCAGTCTCTCAAAATATGATTTTGGGTTGCCGGCTTTTTTGTAATTTTTTATCTCCTTTTTAAAAGTTTCCCATGCGGATTCAGGCTTGAATTTTTCTTCATCTTTTTTACTGTGCAGAATGTTTTTGACGCCTTCCCCGGAAAGAAAACCAATCGCTGCTCTGTATGTTATTGTTCCGTCATCGTTGTGCTCACTGGTAATTTCAACAGGGATCAGTTCACTGGATATTGACATATCTGTTGTCAGCAGTTTTGTGAAAATATCACTGTCAGATTCGACCGGGTGGGATCCGAACCAATCCATCTTTGATATCCCCGGTTTAATATACTCGATGTTCTCAGGCGGCGCCTGTATTTGCAGGCGCATATCTTTATACACCTTAAGTTTTGTTGTTACCGCTTCGGACTTAGTGCCGTCATCAGAAACCATCCTCACTTTTACCGGGCGGTCCGGTTTGAAATATGTCGCAGGAGTGAATACAAGCCTGCCACTTCTCGTTATCAGCTTCTTGCCCGGTGACTGATAGGTCGGGTCCTGGTATATTTCATAGAAGCCTTCTTCGTGGCCGTTCCAGTTTCCCTGTACAAATATTTCAACAAGATCGCTCTTGTTTTCTGTCAGACTTATGGCATGGTCTCGCAGATCAAGGTTAATGCCGTCCTTATACAGCTTGCCCCTTACTTCGACCAGGTAAGGCAGGCCATCTTCCTTCTCTTTTTCCAGCAGGAATATATACGATGTACGTGGCTGCAAATTGTAAGTCATGCTGCGCTGCCTGTATCCGTCAGCCGACACATGCACTGTATGCTCACCGTAATTTCCCGCATACAGGACCTGCCCGTTTTCATCGGTGGTATATTCTGTCCCGTCTATGGCCACGGCAGCTCCGGCGATCGGTGAAAAAGCGGAATCCTGTGATGATTTGTCAGCCACAATGATTGAATGTGCAGTTTTCCTGATATGTAATTCCTTAAGCAGATGAAGTTCTTCAACATCAATATTGCTGATACGGATCGCATATGCGAATATATCGTCTATGGCTTTTGAAAAATCACCTGCAAGAATACCGGAAATATACTGGCCGTGATACCTGTAATTATGTTCCCACGTAAGGCCTGAAGCAATTACACGTCCTTTGCCAAGAGGATACTCCACCAATGTCGGCCTGTTTGTGGATGATTCCCTGAGGATTACCCTTGATCCGGGCGGCAATGTTTCTTCGTCGAATGAAATATGACTGCAGTAATATGATACCAGGTCGGCGTCAGTCAAAGCATCATTTGAAGTTAATTCACCGGTAACGATAGGATGTTTGGGATCTGCAATGTAATTATAATATTCATAATGGTTCGTCTTGGTAACGTTCCCGGGGATAGGCGCATTTAAAACGCCATCCGCCCAGCCCGCATCACATGCGCCAAATACAATAACTCCGCCAATACTTGCAAACAGTTCAAGCTGGTCTTTAAATTTCGTGTAATTTTCATATGTTGCAAAAGGCTGGTCATTGGCAAAAATTATTACTGCATATTCAGACAGATCTTCATTCAAGAAACCTTCAGTAGTAACTTTCTTGTACTCTGTAAGTCTGCTGAGTATGATCTGGTTTGCCGTACTGTTCCAGGGGTCGCGGTCTTCAATAAGAAGAACCTTTTTACCGGCTTCATCAGCCTGTGCAGCAAGCAATGTCCCGGGTTTCGTAAGAAACGTATTCCCGCCGGAATAATCGTCAGGCGCAGCTACAGTACTCGAAGCTGTGTCACTGATACCGGATTCGACGGCTTCATATTCAGCAAGAGCATCTAAAGGTAATCCTGCTGCAAGCATAATGACAGCAAGACAAATGGCAATGGATTTTGCAAATACGGATTTAAGCAATGTACTATCTCCTTTAAAATACTGATCTGGATGATCTGTTTGCTTCAGATACAAACCAAGTGACTTTTTTATACAGAGGTCAGTACTGTTGTTTTACCTGCAGTATGAATTTCTCCCCCCTTTCTGCAAAGATTCATATGTTTTGGCAAGATACATAAGCAAAAAACATAGCAAACGAAACATCTGGCGCATTACCTGTAAGCAAGCTGAACATGCACCGATCTGACTGTACCGGAATATTTTTGCGGACCTTTATGATCTATGCTGGTCAGGAAATTATCTTGAATGTATTTATTGATCAGCGCATGACAGTTTTGTCAGCATGGGCTTAATTATAATAATTTTTCCAGGATATATTAGCATACAACAAATTTAATTTCAAATATTGCCGGCTAAATTCCCTAATCGGTTAACAGGCGCAGAAATCCCCGAAACATCCCTGCATGCACATAAATGATCATGATAAGAATAATAAAGCAGCTTTATGCAGAAATGCTTTACGATTTAAGTTAAGCACGTCCGGGTTTGATATTATCTCCGGTACTGCTATTTTTCACTTGATTCTTTTAACAGATCCGGGAACCTTTTTTTAAAAATCCTGATAATTTCATCGCAGAAATATTCACTGAGAAAAGAAGATCCATCCTTAAACTCAACAAACGCAGCATGTCTTGAATTTGATCTGAGTACTCTGGATATTCCGGATATATCACTTATCTTTCGTATTATCGATTTATTGGAAGTAATATGAATAAACCAGGTTTTTGTTATAAACAGGTTATGCTGATTTTTGTCTTCACACGTCTTAACAATGATATCATTTTTCATTTCTTCATCTATGGTATTGACAAACTCATCGGCATACCCCAGTTCTTCCAGCTTTTTAAATACTTTTGAACCAAAGAATACATTATCCGGATTTCTGGCATTTAAGAAGCGCTGAAGGAACGGACGTGAAACCAGAGACGCAAATATCCAGACCAGGTATAACCAGGCGCTGCCGTTCAGTTTGCTTTCAATAAAAGCAACCGGTACGGAAGCAACGAACAAAGCAAAAGAAATGATATAACTGAGTCTTCTTGCGGACGTATATAACACAGCCTTCTTAACTTCTTCCATAATTATCCCCCTGTCTTGATTCTTATGATCTGCAGATCTGCGAGATTTTGCTGAAATTATGAAGATCAGAGAATCACATTTTTGAATATTTTAGTATATATTAACATATTATGTATGTATACGCAATATTATCTGCAATAATATGAAATGTTGCTGCCTCCGCATTAAATGCATTTCCCTGTTGACAAACGGATCGTCTTAATATATAATATATGGTAACAGCAAAGGCGCTGAGGGTAATCACCCGCAGTGCCTTTTTTATTTTGTTTATACAGGAAAGGCTGGGACGATCAACATGCGGAATATGCAGTGATTCGCAGTTTTTTCTGCGAGTTAGGAAGTTGCAGGGAAGGTATATCCGTGCCTGCTGGGTCCAAACCACAACTTAACGTGCACAAAGGCGTGTGTTTTATTACGGGCATCTTCGGATGCCGGATAAAATACACGCCTTTAATATTTTATAAGGGGGAATTATCTATGAGTAGCGCAATGATAATTGATACTTTCTGGGTGCTTCTGGCAGCTATCCTTGTATTCTTTATGAACCTTGGCTTTGCAGCGGTCGAATCGGGCTTTGCCAGGTCAAAAAACACAGTCAATATACTGTCCAAAAACTTCATCGTTTTCGCAGTATCATCGCTGGGTTTCATGCTGCTTGGCTGGGGACTTATGTTCGGCGGGGACAATCCGGTTGTCGGTACTCAAAACTTATCAGTTTTAGGCAATTTCAATATTGAATTCTACAAAGACACTCTGACACCAAACGTACCTTTCTGGGGCAAATTCTTCTTCCAGCTGGTATTCTGCGGTACTGCGGCAACTATTGTATCCGGTGCTGTGGCCGAACGTATCAAGTATGTCTCATTTATTATATTTTCCTTCATTCTGACACTTGTTATTTATCCTGTCGTAGGCCACTGGGTATGGGGCGGCGGCTGGCTGGCCGAACTTGGTTTCCTTGATTTTGCCGGTGACACAGTCGTCCACTCACTCGGCGGCTGGGCTGCCCTCGCCGGAGCCATCATACTCGGGCCCCGTTACGGGAAATACGACAAAGACGGGAAACCAAAAGCAATTCCAGGTCACAACATGTCCCTGGCAGTCATTGGTCTTTTCGTTCTGTGGCTCGGATGGTTCGGCTTTAATCCCGGATCCACCATGAGTTTTCAAAATCCGTCGGATGTCGTACACATCCTCGTAACCACCAACACCGCCGCCATTGCGGCTGTACTTACCGCCACTGCTACCTCATGGATCTTCATTGGCAAGCCTGATCTGGGTATGACGATAAACGGATGCCTGGCCGGTCTTGTCGGCATCACCGGCAGCTGCGCTTTTGTCAGCGTCACAAGTTCACTTATAATCGGCGCTGTGGCCGGAGTGATCGTAGTATTTTCCGTACTTCTCTTTGACCGTGCAAAGGTCGATGATCCTGTCGGCGCCACATCCGTCCACCTGGTCTGCGGTGTTTTCGGCACCATCTGCGTCGGCCTTTTCGCCCAGGAAGGCGTAACCAGCCTTTCTGCAGTAAACGGGCTGTTTTTCGGCGGCGGTCTGTCTCTGCTCGGCACAGAACTTCTCGGCATAATTGCCGTCGGTTTGTTTGTGTTTGCCTCGTCCTCGCTGGTCTGGCTGCTCCTTAAGCATACAATCGGTATCCGTGTCAGTCTTGAAGAAGAGATCCAGGGCCTTGACATTGGTGAACACGGTAACTCAGCGTATCCCGATTTTGCGATTGTAGCTCCTATTTTGACTTCAGGCAGCGGAAATACGGACATGGCCGTCGCGATGAGCCATGTTGAAGTACCCGAGTACGTTTCCGGGGCAGTATCGCCGGAAGTTGCGATCCCGGTAGTCAACAAGGCACGTCCCGGCGCCAAGATGACAAAAGTTACAGTTATCACGAATCAGGATAAATTTACGCAGCTCCAGTCCGCCCTTGACAAAATCGGCATTACGGGACTGACCGTCACGAATGTCCTCGGTTACGGCATGCAGAAAGGGCACACAGAGTATTACCGCGGTCTGCCTGTAAAAACGAGGCTGCTTCCTAAAGTCCAGGTCGACATAGTTGTGTGCAAAATACCCACCCAGACAGTGGTCGACACTGTGAAGAAATCGCTGTATACCGGCAACATGGGCGACGGAAAAATCTTTATTTATGATGTTGAAAATGTCATTAAAATAAGGACCGGCGAAGAAGGATATGATGCTCTGCAGGATGAAGAAGATGAACTGCTGATGACAAAAAACTGATTCTGAAACGTAACCGATCCCTTAAAACTGATACTTTTGCAGCGAAAAGCGATCCTTGAGAAATTCCGGTGAAAAGTCCTCATTACCGGTGAAATATGGCTGAAAAATATCCGCCGGCTGCGTTAAAAGGGAGCATATCAGAAAATTCCGATATGCTCCCTCACCTTTAGTTTACCGCAGCAACGACTGAGGTTCACCTTTTGCATGAATTCATCGGCATCCTTTGTAAAATCGATTATAGTATGGACTGCAGCTTTTACGAGGTAGTTTGGACAGTACAAATATATCCGGCAATGCAAATACTGCGGTTGCTGTCCATATCATTGAGTAAACAATCGTCCATCAGCAAAAATGCAGCATCAGTCCATGCATCCGTCAAAGTTTATATCCTGTCTTGAAAATGAGACAAGTGAAACCGTACTTAGTATCAGCGAAGCTGCTAAAAGAAAAATTACGGCATATTGCAATGACGGAGAATCTCCCGAGTGATACCAGTCGATATACTGCAAACTGCTCCAGCTAAGGGGTGAAAAATAATAAATTTTAAACCCTATTGTCAACCGGCCTACATATATGGAAAAATACGATATAAACACCATTATCCCCGCTGTTATTATACCGCTCATTTTCCCGATAACCAGATTCAAACTGAAAATAACAATACCCAAAAACAAAGTAACCAGGAAAAATAATACGAGGCTTATTATCGTGGCTTCGATTGCAGAAAATGAAGATACAATGCTGTTGTTTATCAAAACTGTCAGGCTGATCCCTTTATTATGCGCGCTTGAAGGATTTACTGCCAATGTTCTTATTACCTTTCCCCAATCACTGGTAAACTCAATATTGGGAAAGAATGAAATCACCGTAATCGCATAGTTAACAATGGTATATAAAAAGCTGGTGATCAATATGTAAATGAGTTGTCCTGATACCCATGAAATCCTGCCCGTCCGTACTACCAGAAACGGCGTATGCCTGTCAATAAAAGGAGCGTCAGAAAAAAGAAGTATGGCAAAACAACCATAAACGGGCATTGCAACAGGAGCGGTAAATATATGGGGAAAAATCCACGGGCTGACCCCATACCCTACGATCCCGGCATATTCGTATATCCCCGAAAAATTCCATATATTAAACACTGCAATAAGCACAAGAAGAATATATAGCTTTGTATCTACTGCCCACTTTTTAAAATTGGAAAATGAACATAAAATCGAATTTCTAATACTCATAACGTTTCTACCCTTTTTCTGATCTGTCTGACTGAAATAATCAGCAAAATACTAAGCACACAGGCAACAGGTATCAGCTTATACATAAAAGCTGCCACAGGGCTTACGTCAGGATAAATTCCCTGGACCAGAAAACTTGCTTTTAAATAAAGCGGAAGTCCAGTCAGGTCAGTCAGCCGCATAAGGACAAAGTATATAACTACAGGAACAGATACTGAAATGAACTTTTTGGGCACAAAAGATGATACTGCGACAGCTGTTCCTGAAAATAAAGCCGCTGACAGTGAATAGTGAGCAGCAATTGCCAGAATGTACATACCAGGCCTGTTATTTTTCAATAATGCCGCATAAGAATTTTCGGTCGATATATCATTGTACATTGGGAAAAAAAGTGACATTATCAATGGTAAAGCAACTATACTTATTGCTACAGATAAAAGCCCTGCTATGACTGCGGAAATGAATTTGCTGACTGCGTACCTTTTGGTACCGGCGCGAATGATCCAAAAAGGCAAAGCTTTATCCTCCATATCGGAAGCAAAAGACATTCCATACGGCAATACAGGAGCAATACACAGAATAAATAACGTAGACCCGCTGCCGGTAAGCGCATGGCCCAACAGATATATGGCATTGGCAGTATCGGTAATAAATCCTGAACAACTGATAAACATAACAAGCATTACAGATGCTATTGATATAACAAAGTTAAGAGAAAACAAAGCTCTGTACAGGTCAGCTTTAAGCAAAGAAAAAAACTCTTTCATTGTTACCACCTGTCCTGATATAACTCTCCCGTAATTGCATTGACAACATCATATTTATACTGAATGTAATTTCCGCCGTCTGTCTTCTCTGTCTTTGCACTGCGGAAAACCCATCCCGGAACAAGTTCTGCCATATTGTCTTTAGGTATGATCAGATAACATAATTCTGCAGAATCTATACTGATTTCATCTTCCAGGATTGTAAGTGAATAATCATGTATCAAAGTATTCAGCGCTTCATAAACACTGATTAATTTATTTTTTTCCTTCTCATCGGTAATCCTGAGGATGTTGTATGCTTCAATATCGCATATGCCTGTTTTATCATAAACCAGATGTATCGACGCCGCGGGCATCGGATTTCCCCATACCGAAGCCTTGGTGCCATCCGGCATCTGCCATGTCTTATTTACTATTGGTATATTGTCAACCAGCTGCCTTAACGAGAAGATATAGCATTCATCATCCTTAGTCCATGTTAATTTTCTTTCTTCTTCATTCATATTATTTTCAAGGTATAGTCTATAATGAGACAGTATGGTTTCCAGATCCAGTGAATAGGTCTCATCGATATCAAATGCAGGGATTCCCGCCATTTTAAGTATTTTGCGTATATCAGCCAGGGCATCCTCATATGGTAAAAAGTCCAAATCAATTTGTGATCCATAATCACTGTTAAGCCTGTACTGTTCATTAAATCCTGGGGCAAGGAACGATGAAGAGGCAACGGTATCCCACTTTTTTATCCACAAATCATCTACAGTTTTTGAGTAGGCAAAACCTCCTTCCATGCCTGTCTCAACACCAAAACTTTTTCCTCCGTCATATATAGATAAAAATTCTGTTACATTACCTGAAGATGATATAACCTGGGGTCCCTCTGCCAGTATCTTTTCTTCAGTAATGCTGTTTTTCATGAACGAGTTTACAAGCTTTTGCTTGTCAAATTCCATGTAATCCGCCAGATAAGTTTTGGCTTCTTCAATATTTCTGATATCATCCGTCTCAAATTCTATTGACAGCTTGTCAGGCAGTTCAACATCCTTTAAGGATGTCTCTTTGTTCATACCATGGTAACTTTTTCCCGTTTCAGAAGTACCGCATGAAGTAAACATTATCAATAAAAATGTCAATATAATTACCGGTATGCTTTTTTTCATCTTTAATCCCCCAAAAGCCATAAATACAATTAAAGTCCTCACATGTTTTATCTGTGATCATATAGTAAGCACCGCAATTCAGTATATATTTTTATCAGTAACTTTTATCGTACTTGCCTGTTTTAGCCTTAAATCATTTCAGGACCATCGGATTAGCCGGTGGCCCTTTCTGTTTGCATTATGGTTTCCATGTACCTGCCGCATAGTACTCCTGAAAATCATAATTTGAAGGATATCCGGTCAACTTATATTTTTGTCCTGAACCACCATATCCCGAATTGTACGTGAAATATGTTTTAGCGCTTGTCACATTCTCCTTGAAATTACTGACTGTAACTGTGCTTCCTGCATCAGGCATCGTAAGAACATATGTTGTTGCATTTGTGGTTCCATCAGGGTCAACATAGGGGGTAAATTTACCATCTGCAGTTGCAGGTGACGAATGCTGAATGCAACCCGCAAATGGGGGTTTAAAATGAAAACTGTAACTTGCAGCAAAAACGCTTACTGATGTTAACATTAACAAGCACAATGCTAACACAACGGTTTTAGTTACTTTCCTTTTAAACATTAGTATCCCCTCTTTCAATAGAAATTTTACAATCCACATTCAAAATGTGTACGTACAAATAGAAATTCTCCGGGTCAATCAACTTCAATGCCGAAAAGTCTACAGACTTACTTTATCGAATGAAATACCTGCATTGGAATCACCCCTTTCGGCATTTAATAAAGAGTGATTTTTTCCTTCACAATGTAAATGCCAAAAGGAAGGTAAAAGGTCACATGAACTTTGTTATATTTTTGCAGCAATACTTTTTGTATTACTTATCATCGGTGTACCACTTGTTGATGAGTTTTAATTGCAATTTTGATTTATTTTCAAAGTATCTTTATATTTACACCGGAAGGATTCAAACACGTGCCAGTTTCCCTGCATCCATTTCATATACGGCATCACACAGTGCATCGACATCTTCGCTGTAATGTGATGAGAAGATAATTGTGGTTCCTTCTTTTTTTAAATTCCTAAAAAGCTCTCTGATCTCAAGTACACCCTGCTTATCAAGCCCGTTCATTGGCTCATCAAGCAGCAACAGCCGGGGTTTTTCCATTATTGCCTGCGCAATGCCCAGCCTGTGCCTCATACCTAAAGAATATTTTCTTACGGGCTTTTTCATATCAGGGTCAAGCCCCACCTTAGCAAGAGTTTCTCTGATTTCATCGTCGCTTATCTTTTTATGTATTCCTGCCAGCAGCTTCAAATTCCTGAATCCGCTCATGGATCCTATAAAGCCAGGATTCTCAATTATTATTCCTATGTCCTGAGAAACAGAAGGCCTGACTGTCTTCCCATCCACCAATATTTCACCTGAGGTGAGCGTCATAAAACCGCATATGCATTTAAATAAAACTGTTTTTCCTGATCCGTTCCGGCCTACGATCCCGTGTATGAGTCCTCTTTCAAAACTTACATTCACGTTGTTCAGAGCAACCGTTTCTTTAAAGGATTTATATGCGTTTCTTACTTCCACCATATAATCCGCCATATAAAACTCCCCTTCCCATATGTCCACATCATGTCCACATCGTTTTTGCATAATACTGTGACCGCTATAGTACTCATCAGAACATTTACTTTCACAAGCCTGATTGTAGCATAAGCTGGTGACGGCACTGTACCGGTATTGTTGGTCAGATAACTGATGCTAATAAATGTGATCGGTGATTAAGCCGAACGCATACTGTCATGAAGCGGATATGGAATATTTAAATTATAGTCTGACTCTGTCGCAGACACCGGCAGCAATGATCCAAATACAAGAGAGCAATCAAGTAAGAAAGCAACTAACCCATTCTTATGGAGTTTTATTAAAAATTAGGCACTTATTTAGCCCAAACTTAAGATTACTTTGCAATAACGTTACTTGTTGTTATAACTTTAGTGTCCGATCCACTTTGATTCGCTGCATAGAACGTTACTACAGCTCTATATAGGCTGCCGGAAGTACCTTGATAGCTATAATATGCATTAGCACGCAAACTTTTATATTCATAGTTGTTAATCCATATCTTTACATCTGTCCATGAACCAGAAACATATTTCTGCAACTGAATTGTTTTCATACCAATGACATCCATTAATCCAGTACCTGTCACCGTACAGTCCAAATCAAGTATTCCATTTGAATCAGCATATAGTGTTGCATCATATGACCGTATATATTGACTTGACATAATTTGGGCAAACGATTCGGCACTGCCGGTGTAAGGATTATCTGCTGCAAAAGCTGGCGAACATAAAAAAAGAGCAAGTAATAACTGAACATTGAGAAAAATAATAAGTTTTTTCATATTACCATTCTCCTTCATACATTGATTCTAATATTCCAATAAGCTCATCTTTTGTCACATTGCCGCCGATACTGTAGATACAGCCGCCTGTAGTCCATACAGCGGATGTTTGTCCCGCATTTGACATAAAGTAATGCTTAACGCCGTTTATCATTACTTCCTCGTTGCTTCCCTCATCCATTTCAAATACAGCAGAAACATTACCGCTGCTGTAAATATCAGCAGTGTATGCCAACACCTCCTCCTTATTCTGGTATAAGGCTGAAATACCTTTATGCAAAGGAGTATCAGTTGTCTCAACTCTTGTCAGTATAAAGCATTCCGGTATCTTGTCCGGTACAAGTATATTGATATCAAGCGCCTGCACTGCTTCTTCAAAAGTATCGTAAACGCCGGGTTCGGCCAATCCGGATGTCTCCTTGTTATTCGGTTCTGACCCAGGTGCATTGGATGTTTTTGACCCTGTACCGATTCTTAAAGTTTCCTTTCCCCAACTTATTATGTAATCCCATACATCAAGTCCCATTGCACTTGCGGCAAAAGTACCAGCCAGTATAGTTGTCAGAATCGCTGCTGCAAGGGCAGCCGACAATCTGCCGACTGCTCTCCGTTTACCGGTTTTAGTATTGGGCAGATTCTCCATATCCGGATAAAGATGCCCGTCTGCAGTGTCAATATTGCTGCCGCCTCTCTCCAACTCCGGAATGACCTCGCTTTTAAACCTTTCTAAGGAAGCACTGACATCAAGTTCATCAAATGCAGGCTCTCTTTCTTCCAGGATATCGGCAACCCGCATGACAAGCTCATGATTGAAGCTTTCATCATCACATAAGAATGATTCCTGCTGCAAAATGACATACAGCTCTGGTGTGCTCAAACTATTCAGATAATCATATTTGGCATTTTCATTGATGCCATTTTTCTTACCAGCACTCAAATTATCCAAATCTTTCATAATTACTGACGACCCTTTCAAATATTAATGTCTTATTTCTCCCTGAAAGTCACATGCCATAATAATTTTCTTTATAAAATGCCTTAAGTTTGTCTCGTGCACGCTTGAGGCGCATTTTGCAGGCTGATGCCGATATGTTGTATGCCCTGGCTATTTCAGTTATTGTTTGCCGGTATTTATAAAACCTTTTTACAATATCTGTGTCTTCTTTTGAGAGTTTATCAGCAACCAGGATCTCAAAATCGTCTTCATTTGCACCCTGATAGCTGCAATTGTTATCCTGATATACCGCAGTATTGCTTTTTCTTTCCTTACGCAAATAATTTCTTGCCTTGTTCCTTGCCGTAACATACAGCCATCCTTCCGGACTTTCATGATGCTGCAGCAAATCGGATTTTTTATATGCCTCGATGAAAGTATCCTGTACGATATCTTCCGCCGAATTCTTTTCCAATGTCAGCCTGTATACATATTTCAGCAGTCTTTCATACCAATCTGTATACAATTTGTCAAAAAAATCATTTTTGTGCACATTAAATTACCTTCCTTTTATAGTCGGTTATGTTATTGTTTTTATATATTTTACTATATTTTATCCGAAATTACATAATAAAACATATTATCAGTAAAAATGATATCGTGTCTGGCTGAAGATGTTTACATATTTGAGATGGCATTATCGTGCAGGTACAGACATGACAAATTCATGGATACCACACATTGAACAGATTTGTTTTGCGGAAATTGGCGCTGTTTAATTATTGGTAATGCTCACTTAACTGTTTCCAGAGCCCGTGATAATTTTTCTCCAATATCAGGCTTTGAAACCTGTATTACCTCGTTCAGGTCTGTATCACTGTAAAAATGGATTTCCGAATATTCCACGACCGGAAGTTCACGGTTGTCTGAATACCTTCTGTCCGGCCCTCCGCTTTTGTTTACATATTTCCATGTTTTCCCGGCTATTCTCGTATCCGGAGGAATTCTCTGACTCTCGATAAACCTGATGTTTGAGTACTTTATTTTCAGATCTTTATAATTAACACACCCTACTCTTTTTTTATCAAAAATAAACAGTTTATCAGGAAAGAAATAAAGTATCTGCTTTCCCACCGGTATTTTCGGCACTTTGACATTAGTCACGAAATATGGCGGAGCACTGAAGCTGACCCTTATCTCTGATCTTCTTACCAGGCTCCCTGCTCCTGCATTGATTTTTCTGTCATAGGATGTATTAAGGCTGGCTGCTGAAGGGATGTGCCATTTTTTAGCAGCTTTCATTATTTCACTGAAAGAGTCATAAAAATTCTGGAGCTTATCTTCATTTTCACTTTCGATATCATAAACCAGTACTACGGTTTTTCTTTTCTTATCGATATATACGAACAGAGGCATCAATACCAGCAGCAAAATCAGTGCTGGACTCAGGGACGTAAGAGCAACTGACATGATAGTCCACAAAACCCATAACCTGATCTTCCTGTTTTTCTCATTGATTTCTCCTAAAAGCTCCTCAGATGAAGCATCCACAAGTTCTGCTGCATCGCTGCTTTCAATTTCTTCAAAGTTATAAACCTGCTGCGTCTCCGGGTTTTTTGACTGCTGGTTCGGCTGCCTGCTGCTTTTGCTGCCCAATGTCTTCCTGTAGTAAATCCCGTTCGTGCCCATATGGACATAATTGCCACGCGGACCTTTTCCCAGTCTGAAGCCTTTAACTCCGGCGGAAAATCCTGCACCGGACTTTGAAAAGTTTATCCGTAAGCCGCCAAATTTGACGGATTTTCTGAAATAGAAACCCATAGTTTCACCTTAAAAAACACTATAACTTCAGTATAGTATAAATCAGAAAGGGTGAATAAATACAATTTTACTCAATAAGCAGACCTATGCCATAAGCTGATGATATTAATGCTGTTATCATATGCATTCCTCCTTTACCGCCGCTAAAAAACACATTTCCCCGAGGTTATGCCAGTTTATTCTATTAAATAATGTTATAGTTCGCTTTCTATCGTCACAATCCTGCCTTCTGCTTTGGATCTTTTCACATCGATTATCCTCTGGTTTTCTGAACCGCGGAATTTCAGAAGCAGATTCCTTTTATCCGCTTCATACCTCCCGTCTATGAGGATATCGGTTTCATCAAGCAGTGCATCCCAGCCCCTGTGCCCTGATAAGTTCTGTATGATGTATTCATAAGTATAGCCCGTGTAAGTAACTATGTCCATGCCATGCTCCTTTGCTTTCCGGGCAAGAAGAGCAAAAGCTTCGGCCTGTTCAAAGGGGTCACCTCCGCTGAACGTGATGCCGTCCAGCAGAGGATTCCTTTTAGCCTGTTCAAGAACAGAATCAACTGTTGCCAGTGCGCCTGCGTCAAACGAATGGGTACCAGGATTATGGCAGCCGGGGCATCCGTGTCTGCAGCCCTGGGCAAAAACAACCATCCGTATTCCGGGTCCGTCAACTATAGATTCTTTAATTATTCCTGCAATTCTTATAAAAGTGTCCATTCAATCACCCATATCATATTGGCTGAGCAAGGTTATAATACTTCCTTCACATCGCCGGCATATTCAGCAGGACCGGGATTAACCCAACTGCCTGGACAGCAAATTGCTGTCTGCTTATAAAAATGCGAGTCATCTGCCGTTTCGTTATAACCGGCTACAATTCACATCGATCCGCCTGTATTGCAGAAGGACATATGCTTTACCCTGTCACGTTCCTCAGCCCTTTTTGCGTCATTGAATCTTTCAACGGTGCCAACAAGGTATCCCGTGATGCGCCTTATCCTTTCAAAACGGACATTTCCTTCTTCTCTGCCGCAGGATGGGCAGGTGCTGCCGATAATACCGGTAAATCCGCAGACCGGGTCTCTGTCCACAGGATGATTTATGGAACCATAGCCTATACCGGCTTCTTTCATAGCCCTGATTATTTTTTCAAAAGCCTTAAGGTTCTGAGTGGGATCGCCATCCACCTCGACATATGTTATATGTCCCGCATTGGTCAGCTCATGATAAGGAGCTTCGATCCTTATTTTGTCAAAGGCGCTTATTTCATAATACACCGGTACATGGAAGCTGTTTGTGTAATACTCCCTGTCGGTTATGCCTTCAACGGAACCAAATATCTCCCTGTCCATTTTGACAAATCTGCCTGACAGGCCTTCTGCGGGAGTTGCGATCAGCGTGAAGTTCATACCGTATTTCCTGCTGGCCTCATCCATACGTTTACGCATATGCCTTACTATTTCAAGGCCAAGCTCCTGTGCTTCTTCCGATTCGCCATGGTGTTTGCCGGTCAGTGCTTTCAGGCATTCCGCCAGTCCGATAAAGCCTGCCGTAAGGGTACCATGCTTAAGGACTTCTCTTACTTCATCATCCCAGCCCAGCTTGTCGGAGTCAATCCATACACCCTGCCCCATCAGGAAAGGATAGTTTTTGACCTTTTTCCGCGCCTGTATCTCAAACCTTTCAAGGAGCTGGTCTATTACCAGATCTATTTTTTTATCCAGTTCACTGTAAAACTTACTGATATCTTTGCCGCTTCTTAACCCTATCCTCGGCAGATTTACAGTGGTAAAGCTAAGATTACCCCTTCCGTATATTATTTCCCTGGAAGGATCATACACATTGCCTACCACCCTTGTTCTGCATCCCATGTACGCAATCTCCGTCTCCGGATGCCCGGGCCTGTAGTATTTGAGGTTAAACGGGGCATCCAGGAATGAAAAATTCGGGAACAGCCTTTTGGCACTTACTTTGCAGGCAAGACGGAACAAATCGTAATTGGGGTCGCCCGGGTTGTAATTTACGCCATCCTTGACCTTGAAAATATGCACGGGGAATATTGGAGTCTCTCCATTTCCAAGACCTGCTTCAGTCGCCAGGAGGATATTCTTAATAACCAGCCTGCCTTCAGGAGAAGTATCAGTGCCATAGTTTATGGAACTGAAAGGCACCTGCGCCCCTGCTCTGCTGTGCATTGTGTTCAGATTGTGGATGAAGGCCTCCATAGCCTGATATGTATTCCTGTCGGTTTCAGTCTGCGCCTTTTCAGCAGCAAAAGCCTGCGCCCTTTGAATGACATCAGTATCGGGTATGTATTCCATAAGGTACTTTTTCTCAAGTCCGATATATCTTTCATTGGGAACCAGCGTCGGATAAGCCTTATTCTCGTCAGCAATCCTTTTTGAAACGGTGCCGGCCAGCTCAGCTGCATCTTCGTTGCCGGTCAGCAGTTCGAGCGCTTTGGCCAGATTCTGCCTGTAAATCCTGGCATAAGTTTTTGCCACACCGGGAGCCATTCCATAATCAAAATTAGGTATGCTTTGTCCTCCATGCTGATCATTCTGATTGGACTGAATAGCTATGCATGCCAGTGCAGAATAGCTGTGGATGTCGTTTGGTTCTCTTAGGTGTCCGTGTCCTGTACTGAATCCGTTTCTGAAAAGCTTGACGATATCGATCTGGCAGCATGTGGTCGTCAGAGTGAGAAAATCAAGATCATGTATATGGATATCCCCGTCTTTATGAGCCTTCGCATGTTCAGGCTTCAGTATGAACATTTCACAGAACTGTTTTGCGCCTTCTGAGCCATATTTGAGCATGGTTCCCATCGATGTGTCGCCGTCTATGTTTGCATTTTCCCTCTTCAGATCATTGTCCTTTGATTCTTTAAAAGTAAGTTCCTCATATATCTTCATCAGACGGGTATTCATTTCCCTGATGCGTGTCCGCTCAGCCCGGTACAGTATATATTCCTTGGCTGTCCTGGCATATCCCTCTTCGATGAGGACTCTTTCGACAACGTCCTGTATTTCCTCAACACCCGGAACTCCTGTGTCGTAATCCTGATGCAGCCGTTCCACTACCTTCCCGGCCAGCATCATGGCTGTTCCGTAATTTTCTTCGCCGGCAGCCCTGGTTGCTTTGAATATGGCATTAGTTATCTTCTCGATATTGAAAGGTACTTCTCTTCCGTCCCTCTTCCTGATTTTTGTTATCACTGAAATTACACTCCTCTTTTACCTGAGTTTTGGAACCACGCCCTCATAGGCACAGCATTGTCTTTTTGCAAAATAAAGCCTCCCGACTAAACGTCAGGAGGCTTTCGTAAATGGAACACATCTGACATATGTACTCACATGTATCCAACACCCCCCTATCGCTCGTAGAGTCCGCGGTGTAATATTACAGGCAGGTCTTCTGACTCTGGTTCATCGGCATCCCATTCCTTCCCGGAATCTATCCAGTGGACTGCCACGGAATGTCTCACCATCACAGCGGCGGGACCGTGCAGGACTTTCACCTGCTTCCCTTTTGAACTGCTATCGGCAGTTACCTCTAATAACAATATTTAGTTGATTTGATTGTATCACATACAACATATTGTGTCAATTAAGTTCAGAGATATCATATATAATACGCTTATTTTTCAGGGAGGGCAAGCTGAGATGTGTCTGCGTTGTTTGCAGCTTTTCTCCCATTTCAGGCTGAAGCTTCAGCCATAAAGCAGGGCGGACGCCGCCTTTGCACAGCTGTATTCAGCACTGAACATAATTCAGAAATGCATGATACATGATATAAGACATGAAATAGTTAATACGGATCCATAATTTCTGATTTCCTGAAAACAGGAAAAGCACTCAGCGTGAACTAACACAGAGTGCCTTATCTGTTATACTAAGCTGACAAAAACCATGTCAATATCAACGGAATCGCTGCGCTATTTACCTTTCCTCTCCGGCAAATAATCCCTTTGCCGCAGGCCAGAGATGTTTGCGATCACCGATGTCGGAAACATTTGTATCTGATGATTAAGTTTTGTCACGTTGTCATTGTAAATCATGCGGCTGGTACGCCTCATATTTCCAAGTGCCTGTATCGCATCCATCGCCCTGATATAATTCCGGGCTGCCTTTATTTCAGGGTATTGCTCCGACAGGGCGGCGATCCTGCCAAGGACCTCGGTAATTACCTCCTCCTGCTCCAGTACATCTTCAGGGGTAGACCTGGCCATAATCATGCATCTTCCGGATCTGACCGATCCAATCAGAGTTTCACTTCCACTTTGTGCATATTCTTTTATCAATTCCAAAAGAAACATCAGAGCATCAAACTGGTTTGACAACTGTACACCGATCAGGATCATCGTATTACAGATGTTTTCATCAAGCCTCACCAGTCTGCGCTGTGTATATACCGTCCAGAAAATTACGACTGCTGCAATCGCAATAAACACTATGACGGCCGGCAGCATAGGCAAATCCTCCTTTTTTTAAACAGGCAGACAGATCATTGCTGTCTGTCCGCCCATTCAAGCTGATAGCATTTCATCCGGAAGTTTGCCTTCTGTCTCAGCTTCCGGGCATCATAATTACTGTCCCAGTGTAATACTGTTGAGGATCTCGCCGGCTATTTCAGGTGTAAAAAATTCATCATCGGCATCATGTGCCAGTGCAATCATATACATTGCAGACTCTTCGGGAGTATAGAGCCTTACAACCTGAATCAAACGGTCTATGCCGCTTGCGTTTTTGCCATAGAAACCATAATAAACCGCCGGACTTCCGTTCATATTGATATTGTCCTCAAAAGCGGCAAATCTGATATCGGTATATGTCGAGCCATATGACTCGTTAACGACTTCCTCTGCAAGGCCTTCATCCCATTCAGAAGCCGATATATCAGCCGCTATGGGAGCCATAACTATGATGGAAGCATAATCAGGTCCGGAAGATACATATGTTCCGTCTTTTTCTTCGGGAGCACCAAAAGTACCGGGAACATTCATGGTTATATCACCGAACTGCATGGTAGCAAACTCTGTCTCGGAAGCTGCGTCAGTATCAGCTGCCTCATCTGAACTGTCCTGTTCAGAAACAGCCGACTCCTCACCGGATTTATTGCTCTGTTCAGGAGCAGCCGTTTCTTCTGAGCCACTCTGTTCAGTAACAGACGGCTTACTGCCGCCGCAAGCCGCTAAACCCGCTGTCATAACAAGTACCAACATTAGTGCAATTAATTTTTTCATCTTGAATTCTCCATATCTTTTCATATTTTTTCAGAAATCTCTCTCACTGCTGTATTTTAGTTTATGTAAAATTCCTTCTTACAACTTTTCTCTGCATGAAATACGCTTTTTTTTGCATGAATCAAATATTTTTCTGCACTGAATGAATTTTTTATGCGCTAAAAGTAGTTTCAGAATAAAGCATTATGGTAAACTTATAACATACTTAGAACGGAGGAGTTTATTTGATACATATCGCAGTCTGTGATGACAATATAGATGAGCTGTCCAAACTGTTAGAGTATATAAATGAATACAGGGCGTGCAAAAACCTGAATTGCGAATATGCTGCTTTTCTCAATGGATTTGATCTGATAGCAGCAATAGAAAAAGGCAAACGATTTGATATATACTGTCTGGACATTGTCATGCCTGGTTTTACAGGCATTGATGCAGCAAAGGAAATCCGTGCCCTTGATAAAAGTGCGCTGATCATGTTCCTGACAAATTCATCTGAGTACGCCCTGGAAAGCTATTCGGTAAAAGCAGTCAATTATGTACTGAAACCCATAACTAAAGATAAACTTTTCCTCACTTTTGACGAAATGCTGGAAAGTATCGATACAAAGGAAAAAGAGGATGCTGTTATCACAAAGAGTAATGAAGGAATTCAAAGAATATTGGTATCGAATTTGACCTATGCTGAAGTCAACGGCAGAAAAGTGTTGTACCACCTGCGTTCCGGCAGGGTTATCGAATGCACGGAACCCTTTTCATCGGTATGCAAAAAGCTGCAGAAGTATGAATGTTTTATTAAGCCTCACCGCTCTTATATTGTGAATATGCATTATGTGGACACCATTGAGAGTAACAGGATAACTTTGCAAACCCTTTCTTCCGTTCCGGTTGCTCAGGGCAGGGGGCGCGAGATCAGGCAGCGATATCTGGATTTTCAGATGGAGGATGAATAGTGAATGGATAAGCTCATACTGAATATCATTGAATTTTCGCGATACTGGTTTGCCCTGTTGTTTGGTGCATCGATCGCTGTCAGCTTTGCCGGAATGGAGCGTACCCGGAAAAATTACCTGGTGTTTGGATGCTTTACTGTTGCTTTATTTGCTTTTGAGCTCACAAGCCTTCAGCTTTGGGGAATGGACATAACGCTCAGGTTATATCCTCTGTTATCCCATTTACCCGTGGTTTTATTCATAATCGTGTATCTGAAGCGCCCGTTGCTGATTGCACTGACAAGTATGGTTGTCTCTTACATGTGCTGCCAGCCTCCCCGCTGGATCGGCAGTGTTGCAGGTGCCATTTTCAGAAGTGCTTCATTCAACCACATTGGTTACATCGCTACTGTATTCCTCTGATGTACTATCTCCTGCAGAAGTATGCAGTTGAGTCCGTCAGGCATCTGATGGAACGTTCTGCAGGATCATGCCTGCTTTTCGGGGCAATGCCGGCTTTCTACTATCTGTTTGACAATATATTTACTACATATACCAATTTTTTGGATACAGGCTCACGTGCTGCTATACTGTTCATGCCATTTATTACATCTACATTCTATTTTGTGTTTGTCCTCCTTTACTATGCTGAAACACAAAAGCAGGCAAGTATTCAGAGAGAAAGAGATATGCTGGATGCACAGTTCAGGCAGGCACAAACTGAATTCGCTTCTCTGCGGCAAATGCAGCAGAATGCCGCAGCTTACCGGCACGATATGCGTCATCATTTCGCTCTTTTACAGAGTCTGGCCGCCAAGGAACGTATTAAAGAAATCAGGGACTACCTGCAGACAGCCACGGCCGATATTGACGCCATCACGCCTGTACGTTTCTGCGAAAATGAAACCGTCAACCTGATTTTGTCATCTTTCTCATCCAGAGCCAAACAACTGGAAATCCAGTTTACGGCAGATGCAAAACTCCCTGATTATCTTCCTTTCAGCGACACTGAGCTTTGTTCACTGCTGTCAAACGCCCTTGAAAACGCCATAAATGCCTGTAAGCATATAGCCGACAAAAACAGACGCTGTATAAAACTGCGAATGTATTCCAGAAACAATAAACTGTGCATCGACATACGCAATACTTTTCAGGATGAACCTGTATTTCGCCACGGGCTGCCCGTATCAAAAGAGCAGGGCCATGGCATAGGATCAAAAAGTATGGCTCAAATTGTGGAAAAACACGGCGGCGTATTCAAGTTTACAGTTAAGGATGGCTGGTTTGCATTTCAGGCTACCGCCTGATCTTTTCTCATTCCATAGCCTATCACAGACGTTGCGTCTCCGCTTTCAATGCATTTATCCGTGCGTATCACAGGTACCTGTCCCAAACTAACCGGGATAGGTACCTTGCCCAGGTTATACCGCTAATCACACCCGGTAATTTCTTCTTAAATAGTAGTTTTGTTCACAAAATCCATATCGAAACGACAGCGCCATGGTCTACAATTACTACGGCCCTTGTAATACGGATTGCAAGGATAGCGCAGTTTTCATCTTTTTCATTATTCGCAAAATCATACCACTCAGCAAACGCTTTCCGAAGTTTTGTCCTCAACTCGGCGTTTTTGGGATCCAAAACCCATCCGAGATTTTCACCCTTTCCGTTTCCGGAAATCCACTTGCTGCTGACTGCAAAAGCCACTTCCGGGTTTTTGGCTATCTGCAGCATTTTGCTGGATTTTGCCCATGTGGTTACGTAAAAAACGCCATCTTCATAAAGAGCGTCCACTTCCCGGACACAAGGGCAGGGATTGCCGTCTGCACCCGGTTCCAATGCAATGGGGGACCATTTTCTCATTGATGTTATCAAACATAAAGGAACCACAGCGGCATTTGCTATATGTCCTGCCCTCGAAATCAAATGTGAACGGACCGGCACAATTACCGCGGCAGCGGCCGCATTCCCAGCCGCTTGCCTTGATTGCTTCCCTGATCTTTTCCGGGTATTGATTAAGGCTGTCAGTATATCGGCTGATATTTGCCAGGTTTAGCTTTACATAGAGATTTTCCTGCACAATATTCAATGACATAATTACTTTCCTGCTTGTATTGAGATTATACACGCAGGACCAGTCATTCCGGCTGAATCCTCCCATTCTGACAGTGGGTCTGGCGTACTTTATGATAAAATCATTGAATGCTTTGGCAACTTTCCTTTTATCTTTCATCCAGCGCATGATATATGTAATCGACCGTGAGCTTTGGTGCTTTCAGTTTATCATACTCCAGGATACGGTAATTCATCATGTAAAAGAGGTCTTTAGCTTTTCTCGGATCATTTTTATTGATGGCGGCCATTGCTTCGGACATGGATTTTAATGCAGGCATGAGAAAACGGTTATGGGGGAATCCAACGGATATTATATCATCCGGATGCAGGTTTTTTGACATACCGTCAGCTTCAAATCCATAATCCGCAAGCTTTTTAAGCAGAGCCTGGACTTTGGTTATCTTAAGTTCTTTTGCCCCGCTCAGAAGCATATTTCCATGAACAGTAACGGTGAGATCCGGCTTCAGCTCTCCCGTATAACCTGTCAGGAACAAAAGGTTCGGTACCCTTAAAAAGCTGGCATGGCTTTGTGTGTAGCCGGTATTTTTGGCATCCGGAACATCGTTCTTCTTCAGAAGCATATCGAAGTCCTTAGGATCGGAGATAATATCAGAATATATCATTCTGACTGTTGACAACAGCTCGGAAAACCCGCTTAGGAACTCATCTTCTTCGAGACCGCGCAAATAAGATTTGCATACATTGATCCGTGCCGGCTGATCAACTAAGTTTTTGAGATAGTTGGCAGCAATCACCTGTACATAATACTCACACATTTAAATGTCCCTCTTTTTTTATCAGTATTATATTCCAATGCAACCATATTACCATACAAATCATGACAACCGTATGTCATATTTGTCTGCATTTTGATTTTCCAATCGCAATTTAAAGTATGAGGAAACATGATCCTGTCAGTTATGGGTGGTCGTCATAGCCGCCAAAGTTCCAGGCCGTGCCGTTCCAGCCTGTATAGGTCGGTTCTTCGGTTATCTCACTGCCATCCGTTTCCATTATCAGATTTTCAGCTGTGGGTGGCTCCCTTGCCGTTGTTGCAGTTTGTCAATCTTTATCAATGATTTCGGGCAGTCCCGGTGTCCATTTTACTGCTGCAGTACTCCATAGCCGCTGTCAGCGTCAAATCCGGCAGCGCCGATGTCTTTGGCGCTGCTGAACAGCTGCTCACGCACCTGTGCAGGAGTCAGCCCGGGAGACTTTGCCATAAGTGCAGCCGCAGCACCGGTGACCTGGGCCGCAGCATAGGATGTACCTGATACGGTAACAGTATTACCTTTATGGTTAACGACCTTCAGGCCGTCGCCGGGTGCTGCCAGAGATACGCCGTGGCGCTGGGAAAATGATGCGACACTTCCGTCCTTACGCAGTGCTCCCACACCGATAACAGTGTCGTAGGAAGCTGGGTAATAGCTAAGATCAGGTGTGGTACGGTTAGCGTTGCCTGCGGAAGCTACTACCACCACGCCCTTTTCTTCCGCATAGGCGACGGCCTTCCGAAGTTCAGGGACGTCTTTCGAGATCCCGGCGCTGATATTTATAATCTGACAGTCGTAGACATCCACAGCATCCCGTATAATTGCTGCTACAGTTTTAACACCGCATTGGACTGTCTTGCCGCCGGCAGTCCGTGTGGTGCAGACCAGCGGCACCAGTACGGCATCAGGAGCAGTGTCCAGTATAAGTCCCGCCAGAGCAGTTCCATGCCCCAGGACATCAGCAGTGTCACGGTCTGGCAGCACATAGTTCTTACCTTCCCCAATGTGCCCGGAGTCAATGGCTATGGGTGAAATGCCGCTGTCGATCAGGGCTACACGTATCGGCTGCGGCACTGCCGCTGTCTCCGCTGCTTCAGCAGCAAACACAGGTGTTGTCAAAAGTATTAAGCAAATAATAATTGATAGTATTCTCTTCAATGAATTGTCCTCCAACAGGCGGGACAGGGGGACAGGTACCTGTCCCCCTGTCCCGCCTGCGATTTAGTAAAGATCTTTGATCGTACCTTTTACAGTGGGTACCGTACCGGCCAGTTTTATATTCGTATTAGGATCAACCTTAAAGTCCTGGTTTAAGGTACCCTTGAACAGCAGCACATTGGTACCGACACCGCCCTCATAGCTCCAGCTGTCTATAGGTATATAGCTGATGTTGCTTAATGTCACATTGGATGCAGTACCAATGATCTCGCTGAACTCAACAGCAATCGTGACAGTGTCTCCCTTCCTGTATGTACCGTATGCCATGGGCACGATATGCTCCGCAACAGGTTCATACGGGTCTCCGATCTTCAATATGAGCTTGAGGTTCCTGTACTTCCAGTCATCACCAAGGCTCCCTTCAGCATCAAACTGCAACTTGTATGATTCGTTCGGATCTGTTCTGATATACAGGATATCATTATTGCTATAATGCCCATATGAAATACCCTGACAGTTAATATCTGTATATCTGATTTCACCCTGATCCGCAAGAATCGGCCAGTTAAATGAATGCCAGCTCGTAGACTTTTTATCCCTCACAATTTCAAATTTGCATTCAAGATAGTTGGAACTGTTTGATCCGCTGACTACTTTCACCAACTGATACCCATCATCATCTTCCGTAACCTCCATGTTCAACCGGAAATCAATCTTATATCCGGCAGACTTGATGTACTGTATGTACTGGCTCTGCACTCCGGCAAGTACCGAGTTGTAAACGTCCGGCGTAAGGCTTATTGACTTATTGCTGCCATAGCCTTTGTCGGTAACCGTTGTAGCATCACTGACGAGGATCTTTGATCTCTCTGTCGTGTAGAAGGAACTGCTCAGCATGTAATCCGAACTCTGTGCCAGTGTACGGCGCACGCTGACAGTGCTGCCCATAGTGCCTGTACATATCTGGGATGCACTGCTGGCCCTGTACAATACAACATCATAGTAGCGGCTCACACCATTTGTAAAGCTGTTGACCATATCATTACTGATATAATTCCTTTCACTTTTAACCACAAAGGTCTTCTTTGTATCACCCGGTCCGAAGGTCAGGAATACATCATCCCCTCCCACATGGCTGAAGTGGACAGGTGCAGCAGTTCCACCAATGGCTGTGCCGTTCAGCGTGCGGTAATAGACATACTGAATATCAGCAGTCGGAACAGCATCTGAAGGGAATGTACGTGTTACAGTAAAGGTAACATCTCCTGTTGTGCTGTTTTTCGTCTGGTTTTTCTCCAGCGTGAATATGCCGCCGTGTTCCCATTTGGCCCTCAGTGAGACATCGCCAGTGCTGCCCCTGGGTATTGACATCACCGCCGTGTCGCCGCTGTACCAGCCAAGGAATCTATAGCCAGCTTTGATGCCTGCGGGATCCTTCAGCACGATGTCATCGGACTCAATGGTATATGATTTCACGTTAGTCGTACCTGCAGCACCTGAACCCAGAGTATAGGATATGGTGTAGGTAATGGGTTTCCACTGTGCGTATAGGGTGATGCTTCCGGAAGGCGCCAGATTCTTAACGTTCTCACCGTCGGCATAAAGAACTGTGCCCCTGGGAGCGAGCCCCCAGCCTGCAAAGGCATAGCCCGGATTAACAAATTCATTGTTCTTCAGCGGCTGCTCAGCATCATAAACAAAACTTTGCGCCGACATACTGCCGCCTGCATTGCCGGACTCGGTACCGTCATCAAAGTTGACACCGTAGACGTTTGCCTGCCACTTCGCATAGAACGTCCTAACACCGGTGCTGCCTGAAACAATGGCTATACCGGTGACCTTGCTGTCTTCTGAGCGATCTTCACTTGTAAACCAGCCTTCAAAGGTGTAGCCTGTCTTCGGGCCGGGATCAGCCAGAACAACAGCATCGCTTTCTATGGTGTAGCTAACCGGGTTGATGTTTTCAATACCGTCTGTTCCAATATAATTGATGGCGTATTCCACCGGCTCCCACTTTGCTGTCAGGTTGAGATTATTTGTCAGCGCCAGAGGGAATGTAACCAGTTCCGTGCCATTCATCCAGCCGGCGAAGGAATAACCGTGCTTCGCAGGATCAGCAGGCTTCTCAACTTCGGTGTTGTATATCTGCGTAATTGCATCGACAGCTGTACCGCCGTCAGTGTTAAATGTTACAGTATAACTGTTAATGGACCACTGAGCAAAAAGTGTAACCTCTTCATCCTGATTTTCGGCCAGGTTCATTACACTTTCCCTGTCATGGTAAGAAACACCGCTTCCGTCAGCCTTAGTGTTCCAGCCGGAGAAGGTATAACCATCATTAACGAACCTGCTTTCTGCAAGAGCCAGGCTCTGACCGTAGGTATGAGTCTGCACGTCCATGTATCCTCTGCCGCCGTTGGAGTCAAATCTCACTCTATAGGTATTGGGTGCCGGTCTTGCATACAGAGTGGTAGGTGCAGTGATTTTTACAATTGTATCAGCGGTGATCTCCTGCCCGCCATTTGGTGCGGTATACCAACCGCCGAAATGATAGCCGGGCCTGGTTGCGGTTACTTCCGGCAATACACCATATGTATCATCGTAAGTCACTTCAATGCTTTCAGGCGTTTCACCCACAAGGCCATTGAGATCAAAGCTGACCCTGTAGGAATTGGGTGTCCAGCGGGCGTAAAGGGTTATGCTTTCCGTAATATCAACAATGTCACCTTCATTTATCTGTACGCCACCCTGTATTTCCGTAAACCAGCCGATAAAGGTGTAGCCGGCACGGACGCTTTCGGCCATGGCCGGATACCGGCCGTTATAGGTAACAGTTACAGAAGCTGTATCTGTACCGCCGTTGCCATTAAAGCTGACGATATAGCTTGCCTTCGTCCATCTTGCAGTGAACGTCAGACTTCTGTCAGGCATTGTGGCCGGAGGATTCACATCCCATCCGATGAATGTATAGCCCCGACGGTTAGCCTGCGGAGCAAAACCCTCATAGTCCTTCGCTTCAGCTGCAGTATCAGTATCCGTCTGACCATAACGTGTTTCAGTTTCTGCGCATGTATAGCCGTCATCGTCGACATTCTGCTGCATATGCATCACTTTGTAGGGTATAGCATCTTCAGCAGCCCAGACAGCCTTCAGCGTATGATTGCTCATAATATTTACAATGGTCGTTTCAGTTACGGTTCTGCCGTTTTCATCAACCCACCGTTCAAAGCGATAGCCTGTATATGAAGGAACGGGAAGTTTACCGTAAGCTCTGTCATATCTCACATATATCGGTTCCGGTACCGGACCGTCGCCGTTATTCATATCAAAGCCGACCATATATTCATTTGGAGCAAATACTGCTTCTATATTTATATTTCCCGCCGGCATCGTGCCGGGAACATCAAGCCACTTCTCAAAGCTGTAGCCGGCCTTTTCGGGAATCCCCTCCGGAATTCTGACGGTATCTCCAAAAATCACATTATCTGCTGCAAAGGTTCTGTTATCCGCCACCCATGTGACAGTGTAAGTATTCCTGTCGTAGAAGATGGTCACTTCTGTGCTGCCGTCTGGCTTTATTTCTGCCTGGGCAATGTTTCCGGCAGTGAACCCCTCATAAGCCTTGGCAACAGCAGCTGTCTGTGTTCCGGTAGTACCATAGCGTTTCTCAGCTTCCACCAGCTCTCCGTCAGCAGGATAGCTGCCCTTCAGATCCGCACGGATGTGTTTTACCGTATAAGGTGTATCTGTCGCAGGTTTCCAGACAGCAGTATAAGTCCTTTCGGTGGTATCCATGGCGGACTGCTCAGCGAAGCCATCCCATCGGTCAAGCACATATCCCTGCTTCACCGGGTCCAGAGGCTTTGCTATAACAGCGCCATACTTGACCTGAACAGTGTTAACCGTACCATCAACGACCCAGTTGACCGGGTAGCTGTTTCTGCTGTAACGGATCTCCACAACGGTGGAGCCGTCGGCTGCGACCCTGGCCTGGCTGTAGCTCCGGGCTGTAAAGCCTTCGTAGTTCTTCGCCTGAGCTGCGGTATACTCATCGGTCGTGCCTGTCATATATACATACTCAACAAGCTCGCCTTCTGATGGATAGTTGTCATCCAGCTGCTGGCGAATATGCTTTACTGCATAGGGAATACCGTTGTTTGCATTCCACAGGGCAGTAAATGTTAAGTTCTTCGTTCCGACATCTGCCGGAACCTCCGGTGACCATCCGCTGAGACTGTAACCCATGCGGTTCACAAGCGGAGCTTTGATCTCAGCACCGGAATACAGGGTATATATGATGTCCGCATCACCGTTTTCAGGTTTAAATGTCACAGTATACTGATTTCGCTTGTAGTTCACCTTAATGACGGTTTTGCCGTCACCGCTGATAACAGCGGTATCCCTGCTCTCACCGTTCACCGTTACATCCCGGAAGGATGTTACACCTGCTACCTCATAGATATCATCCCTGCGAAGGATTTCGGCTTCGATGGACTCACCTGTTATACCGGTACGATGCACAATATCCTGCAGCACATATCTGCCGTCGGGCTGCTGGACATAGTATTCAACACGGTACTCCGTATTCTGGTCCTTATCCCAGAGTGCCGTATAGGTCAGGTCATGATCACCCATATAGGTACTGACTGTCTTGTCCCACCCCTTGAAAATATAACCCCTGGCAGCAAACTGAGGTACTGAGATGGCTGAACCATATTTCAGGCTGATCACCACAGGATCGCCGCCTGCTTCGCCTGGGTTAAAGGTAACAGAATAAGTCTGCCTGTCATAGTAGTAGCGCAGCACAGATGAGCCATCAGGCCTGATTACAAGCATCTGCTGAGCCGGGGTCTTAAATCCTGTATAGGATTTGGTCAGAGACGTAACAGTACTGTCTGTCGTACCTGTAAATGTCTCCCGTTCATAAAGCTCATATTCGCTGGAACCAAGCTTCTGGCGATAGTGTTCCACAGTATAGGGAGTATCGCTGGCAGGCTCCCATTTTGCATAAATACTTGTATCCGCATTGGGCATCGTTTTCGGGAAGGTATAAGGCTGCGTCAGAGCTTCATCGCTGTACCAGCCGGCAAAAATATAGCCTTTCTTTACCGGATCTGCAGGAGCCTTTATCTCTTCCTCATACTTCTTTATAATTACGGGCACATAGCTGCCGCCATTGGTAAAGGGCGCAATGATATAACCATCCTTCAGGTTGTCCCAGTAAAGCGTTATTTTACGCTGTATCGGCACTGAACTGAACTCCATGGGTCTCTGTTTCCATGTGATGATCATTTCACCCTCTTCCCTGACATTTGTCCCGGGTGTGATACTTACTGTATTGGTATTCGGGTCATATGAAAAAGCGCCATTTTTAATTATAATGCTGAAGTTTTTCTCATCATCCTGCTCATCCTTGCTGAGACCCGTTCTGTCATCCAGCGGGGCATCATAATTGGCAACCGACATCACCCTGTTGCCGTTTTCATCTTCCTCCATGCCTTCCTTCAGATCAAGATAGGCCATGTCGAAAACAAAGTCCGGCAGCTGTACTGAAGTAATATAGCTCTTGAGCCTGATGCCCGGTGCATCCTCCTGCCCGTATGCAAAGTCACGGACATTGTCCCGGTCTCCCGCCTTCAGCAGCGGCCATTCATTTTCATATATGCTGTATTCATAGCTGAACTTCCCGCCTATTGCCTGTGCCTCAAAGGTAACTTCAAGATAGACTCCAAATTCCAGATAGATCGCACCGGAATAAGAGCTGCTTCTCCCGTTGGAAGCGGTGTATTTCAGCTTGTAGTAGAAATAGCCCCATACACGGACATATGCGCCTGCCTCCGCAGCAAAGCCCACACTGGCAAGCTTGGTGGAAATCAGGCCTACACTGATGCCAGCACGGATACCGGCACGCAGTCCCATGGTACCCATTACATAGAATTCAAACTCCCAGTGCTCCTCCACCAGGTTTATAACATCACTTTTAACTTTATTGGCAAAGACCTGGATTGTGTAGACATAGCGCTTGCCGTTCTCATACCAGAAGTCCATGCCGAGGGAAATGTTCAGGCTGGCTGAAACTACGAATTTGACTTCTACGTTTATAGCAATTATCGCCAGGACATGGAAATCTTTATCAAACAGTTCTTTTTCAAACAGCGTTACCCAGTCCGTCTCATTCTCCAGCATGTCGGAGTATTTCTCCTCCAGGCTGTCACTGACAGTTTTCTTTCCATCGCCTATATACTTTTCCTTCTTGTCCATCAGGTCCTTTATTTGCTTTCCTATGCTCTCTATGGACTCGTTTTTGGTGCCGAAGCCCTCTTCATCTGTCTCGATGGTTGCAATGGTGGCCTCAACGCCTATGCCTGTGTATTCATAAAGCTCTACAAATGCAGTTACTTCATATTCTGCAATATACGGGAAGATTCCCCACCATTCCCATACAGCGTCGCCATCAACACCGATATCGACACGGACCTCCTGTTCAAAGGTACCTGTGATCTCTATCTCAATGGTAACATCATCGCTGCATTCGATGGAAACTTTGACGCCCACATTCAAGGTCAGCCTCAGGCCCTTAAGACCTTCAAAATGGACCAGCCTGTTGCCCAGTGCAGCCTGAAGCCTGCTCAGTTCCACTTCGGCTTTTACACCGCCCATGCTCTGTATAGTCTCCTGAGTGATGGGCTGGCCGTTCATGCTCATTTCCACAGCGGTAAGTTCATATTCGTCGCTGAGGAGTGTAAATGAATCTGTCTCCAGTGCGAGAGCCGCCAGATACATACCTGCTTCCTCTGCAAATCCGCTTTCACGCGCCTGCTTCTCAACGCTTTCCTCAATGGCACGTCTGTCCACGCCCTCCAGCAGATCATCGCTGGCTATGTTTTCCTTTTTATAGGCCGCCATGGACTGCTGCACTTCAGACAGAGAAGCCGGCTGATAGGAAATAATATAGGCTTCTCCCGATTTTTGCACAGAGGTAATCCTGGCATAGCCCTTCATGGCGCCGTCTGCGGAAAGAGTTCCGTCTGCCTGCAGAGTGCCGGAATAGAAGGAAATAAAATCACCCACATCGATGGTTGTCTGGGAATCCAGGCCAGCCAGGGCAAAATGATCATCGGTATAGGTCATTGAAGAAACGGGAACTGTTATGGAGTTATTGTCTGCATCCCCATCCGTGTCAGCATCCACACTCACAGGCAGAATGTCAGGAGTGAACAAAACATTCTCGGCGGAAGCTGTTCTATATGTATAACGTGTGCCATTTACTCCTGTTACCTCCACAAAAGCGGTGTTTTCATCAATGCTGACCTCATCCATGGCAGGAGGCGTATTTCCTTCATATATCATAATGGTATCGCCCACGGCAAGGGTACCTCTGCTGTAGGTGAAGCTGCCCTTTGTAACGCCGTTTTCTGCCGGTGCCCCATCAGTACCTACTGTGATCACAGGGATGGAGACAGTTTGAACTCTTGCTCCGTTAACGGTCAAATCAGAAATATCGGCAAGAGGTATCTGTTTAATGCCGGAATTGAGGGAAACATTTACAACCTCCTCCCGCCTGATGGTGAACACATACTCACGTGTGCTCTGATCCTGTCCGTCAAAGCTGAGGCTGTTTTCCTCCAGTATAATCTTGTACGCAGAGCCCTCCTCAAATCCCGGCTGCTGAGCACCCTGTTCACCAAGATAATTCACGCCGGAAATGATGAATACACCATTGCCTCCGGTGATTCTGAACCAATCCTTGTCTTCATTGGAGCTGAGATTTTTCAGCATGATCGCTTCCCTGAACTCACCGATCGTCATATTATCAGGTGCAAGCACCTTTACTGTGAAATTTTTGCCGACATCCACAGCGCTGGCCACCGGGCTCAGGTATTCTTCGTTAAGGGGTGAAAGTTCTTCATATTTTGCATAGAGGACAGTACTCCTGCTGGCCGTATCGCTGTCTGACACAATTTGCGTCAGTTCCCTGTCATAGCACCATCCTACGAAAATCGCATTTTCCTTGTACGGAACGGGCAGATTATCCAGCCTGTCTCCTTTGCGTATGCTGCGGTCTGAGATGCTGGAACCGCCATTGGTATCGAACTTGAAAGTATAATATGTCGTGCTGACACTTGATTTATCCGACTTATTCTGTGTTTCTTTTTTCCTGCGGTCGGATGGGACGCCGGGCTCCCTGTACCAAACCTCAACCGCCTTATCTATACGCATGCACAATGTTGCAGTCTGAGCGCGGGAAGCATTTTCACGCGGGTTGAAGTTAACGCCGTCACCGTTCAGCAATCCGGCCCTCCACAATTTCAGGACCGCTTCTCTGGCGTATTCAGATACCTGATCGATATCGGCCGGAACTGTGTCTGTTTCAGTACCTGTGCCGAATTCCACACCGAAGATTTCAAAATAGCGCACGTATAAGGCAGCCATCTGCTCGCGGTTGATCAGTGCATCGGGAGAAAATTTCCCGTCACCGGTACCGGTGGTAATACCATACTTTGCCGCCCAGGCTACATAGGGAGCGTAATAGGCAGACGGATCAACATCGTCGAATGACGACTCTCCGGCATACATATCGGCATCCACACCGGCCATGCGGCCAAGCACCGTCACGAACATCCCGCGGGTCATGGTTCCGCCGGGTGTGAATTCTGATTCGGAAGTTCCGGTAAAAATATTATTTTCATGAACGTATTTGACTGGTTCGTAAAACCAGTCATAGACACTCACATCGGTAAATGGACCTGTACGGTCAGTCTCCTGCAGGGCGAATACCTGCGGCGGAATCAGAGTAACCAGTGTACAGATTGCCAGCAGGAAACTGATAATCTTCTTTTTCATACCTTTTTTCATCTTACTACCTCATTATGCAAATTTTGATTATTCAAGCAGCATACAATTCGACCGGTATACAGACTATGTGCCATTTACCATTCTATAGAAGTTATGCCGACAAATTCGGAGTCTGCGCGAATTGCTCATTTTTCAGAGTGAATGGTAAGGAGATATGATTGAGTGACCTTCCTGTTTATGATATAATCACATTCTGTGAAAGTCTGCGGAGGATGTGTTTAATGCTGAAAATAGCCATCTGTGATGACAGCCCTGACTTTCTACCGCAAATAAAAGCAAAAATCGATTCATGGCCAAATAAGCCGCAGAGGTTAATAACAGACTGCTTTACTGATGGAGATGCACTTATTGCTGCCCACACTGCTTCACCTTTCGATATCATCCTGCTGGATGTGCTTATGCCGCTGGTAAGCGGCATTGAATCAGCCAGGGAAATCCGAAAGCAGGATAAAAGCGTCAAGATTGTGTTTCTTACCTCAACGCCAGAGTTTGCGGTAGAGTCCTATACTGTTAAAGCTAATAACTATTTGCTGAAGCCGGTTGATGATAATGTTTTTCACCGTATTCTGGACGAGCTTGTGGCTGAATTGCAGCAGGCCTCGCGCAGCATTATGGTCAGAAGCGCTTATGCCGTTCATCGTGTTGAGCATGGCAGTATCGAATATATTGAGGCTCAGAACAAGCGTATCCGCTTTACGCTTACTAACGGCAAAGTCATTGATGCTGTCGATCCTCTGTATACATACGAAAGTAAACTTCTGCACTCCGATGGTTTTTTTAAGTGCCACCGCAGCTATATCGTGAATATTCATCAAATCGATACATATACGCAAAGAGAGATCAGGACAAGATCAGGCTGCCGCATCCCAATTTCACGGAGCTGTCAGAAGGAGTTTGAAGAAGCCTACTTTACGACAATTTTCGGGAAAGCCGGTGAAGACAGATGATGGATACTATCTTGTTCTATACATTATATACGTTGCTGCTGATGTTCGGGATTCTGTTGTCTGTCGCATTTGCAGGAGTCCGGCTCAGTAAGGGAAATGCTCTGATCATATCTGTACTCTTTGCTCTTTGCGGCATTATACAGGCAACAGCATATGCTTTATTCAATGAAATGCTGGTTTGGAAGATCTATCCGTTGATCGGTCACATGCCGGTCATCCTCCTGCTGTGCCTGTATTTCCGTCTGCGTATATCCACTTCTCTTGCGGCTGTTGTCACCACATACCTGTGCTGCCAGCCGGCAAAGTGGTTCGGTATCTTTATGGAGACGCTGACAGACAATCAGCGCGCGGGTCAGATCACACATATCATCACACTGCTGCTGACAGGGGCAGTAATAATCTGGCACCTGGCTCCCTGCATTTCTGAGATCTACCGCAAGGACAACCGCAGCATATTCATTTTCAGCATAGTCCCCATGGTTTACTATATTTTCGACTATTCAATGGGTGTTTACACCGGCTTCTTTACAGACAACAACAGGATAGTAGTGGAATTTTTGCCATTTTTCCTGTGTATAGCTTATTTGATGTTTTGTGTCGTCTATTATAAAGAATATGAAAAAAAGACCGATGCTGAGCGAAAGGAGCAGATAATCCGCATCACCGCAGAGCAGCAGGCGAAGGAAAGTGAAACGCTCAGGCGCGGCGAGCATGAAATCCGCTGCATGCGCAACGACGTGCTGATGTTTTTGAGCAGGCTCAGCCTGTATCTGCAAAGGGAAGAAACAAAAGCCGCCCAAAAAATCATCAAAGATTTTAAGGCCTATATGGAGGCCTCTTCTATAAAGCGGTATTGTGAGAATGCTATGGTGAATTATATTCTTACCGAATACGGCGCCAAATGTCGGGATGAACACATAGATTTTCAGGCTTCATTAGATATTGCGGACCTAACAGTGGACGAGGTCATGTTCACTTCCATTCTGTCAAATGCCCTGGACAATGCCATGTACGCGCAAATGGAATTGCCGAAAGGAAAGCGCAGCATTAAGGTGATGCTTAAAATTTCTGACAGCAAACTGCTTCTTTCGGTCAGAAACCCCTTCAGGAAGAAGCCGCTGTTTGCAGATGGCATGCCGGTTTCCGATAAAAGCGGGCACGGATACGGTACACAGAGTATCCGCTATATCACGGAGCATCTGGGCGGCAATTGCCAGTTCACAATAGAGAATGAGACATTCGTTCTTCGGGTCGTGCTCTGAAAGAAGATATCTGTTATTTCCACTTTCGCCGCAGCATCAGTATTTCCTGGCAGTAACCGATTACAGACATGGGACTCATTAGCATCTGGTACATGAAAACATAAAGAATAAATCCCAGGCGGTTGCGGCGGATACGCAGATCAAGTTTTTTGAACACGCCGTGTTGGTACCTGTAGAGTATATAGTTCTGAACCAGCGCAAGAGGAACTACAAACAGCGTCGCAGGCCCCACTATCCAGAATTTGCCGAAGGAAGCCAGAATCAGCCCCGGTATCCAGCAAAATGTATAAACAAGATCCAGATATGGCATGATCAAATTAATGCCTGTCATGTACCTTACATATTTGACAGGCTGCCGCCATGGCCTGAACAGCTTAAGCGCTTCGATCATCCCTCGTGCCCAGCGGCTCCTCTGGCGCATCAGATGCTTCAAGTTTGCAGGAACTTCGGTAAAGGCTACAGCCAACGGTTCAAAAAATACCTTCTTTTCACTGTTCAGGAACCTCCATGTCAGGACTATGTCTTCACCGATGGCATCAGGCCATCCGCCGGCCTCCCGCAGTGTTTCCGTCCTGTACAGGGAATATGCTCCCTGTGCAACCAGAGTGCCCTGATATAAGCCCTGCATGCGTTTGATACTGGCAATGCCAAGAAAATAATCCCACTCCTGAAGCCGGGTCAGAAGGTTTTCCCGGCTGTTTCTGACCAGCACGCTTCCTGCAACTGCGCATACTTCTGCAGGAGCGGACTTAATGCGGGATACCAGATAGCGGATCGCTGATTTATGCAGTATGGTATCAGCATCCAGGGTAACGGTGTATTCAGTGTTTACAAACTGCAGTCCTTTATTTAATGCATTGAACTTGCCGGGCATTGCCTCAAATAGCACACATACGTCGATTCCAAGGTCTTCGCCAGCCTTTTGAGCTGTTTTGGCCGTTTTATCAGTTGAAGCATTGTCTACGACAATTACACGGATCGGGCCGTGATAATCCTGATTACTGATATATCGAAGAGTATTGGCAATTCTTTTCTCTTCGTTGCGGCATGCTATAAGAATGGTGACCGGCTCCTCAGGATCAGTGGTCTTAAACGGAGGCTGCCGGTCCAGGATAAGGCTTACCGCTATAAACATATTAATATATCCGGGGATGTATCCAATGCCGGTGATAACAAATAATGCAAGGGGTCTGCCTATGATGGCCCCAAGGTCATTCAGCCATGGAACGGATATTACAACTGAGACGCACAGCCATGCCAAAGCAAAAATATGACCGATCCGGAACTTTTTATATACCTCAATATAACGGTGCTTTTTTGTAGTGTTTTTACCAGGCTGTTGACCCTGTGGTACAACCGAAACAGACATTTGGTCAGCCCCCCTTCTGAAATCAATGTATCGGCATAAAGCAGCAAACCTGCGGTTTGCTGTATTCTTCGCGGCTATTTCGTCCTATTCAATATCAGAAATGCATGTACGCACTGATGGCAGGTATATTCCATATCATTTGGGCCCGAATATTTAGTATTATACTAGTCTATAGATTTTTTTCAATGTAAATTTGAGTATTAAATTTCCTCACTATTGCAGCTCCCTATATTCCATGGTGAACTTGTATGAATCCTGCTGCAGACAAAAAACGCCGATCCGGTTTACATTGAACTCAGATCAGCGTTTTCTGACGTTGGTGAATTACGGTTTACCGACTTGCTGCGGCAGGGATCAGTCATCCGCTTTTACCTTAACAACGACCTTTTTCACACCGGCGGCATTTGAAACCGCTATACCAGGCATATGAGCATCTCCGGGAAAGAAAACAGCAAAACTGCCCTCTTCCAGTACAAAATAATCTCCCTTGCCGGAAAGAAGCATAAAGTCTGAACCCTCATCATACTCTTTCACTGCATTCATTTTACCTGTATTGGCATATCCTATCCGCTCGGATCCTTTTACTATATACTGGACATCGATATATTTCCGGTGCGATTCCCAGGAGCATTGTTCCAGTTCCCTGGTGTCATAGGAGCTTACATTCGCGAATACTTTTTCTCCGTCGATCAGGTACTTTCCGGTTTTCAGGCCTGACAGATCTTCTGATGCAAGAAATTCCAGTGCCAGAGCCATTCCTCTGCTGATACCTTTATACAGGCAGGCATTTTCTATTTTATCAATAATCATAGTGTTCCTCTTTCATCTGTTACTCTTTTATCAGTTACCAATCTCTCAGCCATCGGACAGCTTCCCGGAGCCAAACTCCGGAAAAACTTGCTGCCAGAGGGCTTAAATTATCGCTCAATCCACTCGTAATCCACTTATAATCCACGTATTTATCAGTGATTTCTTATTTATTGGTGATCTCCGACACGCTTACTTTCCTGTTCTCCCTGAGGGACAGCGTAGCTGCATCTGCGGTGGCAATTGCCGCGCGGGCTGCTTTGCCGTTCAGCAGGTCAATAAACTCATCAGTAGGGTTTTCTCCATGCATAATGCCGTTGAAGTATGTCATTTCTTTTTTCATGATGGTATGCAGCCACATTGGGGGAAGCTTTCCCGGATGGCCATACGCGATTGCGCCGTCCATCTCGATACTGTGATATATCCTTGTACGGTCATCGTCCTCTTCTTTCGAGTCATGAGTCGTATAATGCTCAACTCCGTCTTCAGTAATAACAGTCATTCCGACATTGCACATATCGATGCGGATAGCACCCTTTGTGCCCTGGATCAGCACATAATGTTCAGGATAACGGAAAGCAGAACCGTATTCACAGATCGCATAAGTGTTATTGCCGAACTCAAGCGCCAGGAACAGCATATCATCTTCATCACCGAACTGCGGGCCACTGTGTGCCACATTCCCTCCGATCATTGTTACCGCAGTTGCCGGCCCCATGATAAATTGAATGCAGTCCAGCTCATGGATATGGTGATATAAATGTCCGCCGGATTTGGAACGGATCTTCTTCCAGCTGATGGAAGGCTGCGGTTCTTCCCAGCCATTACGTGCGGAATGGCAGTAGAGGACTTTCCCGATTTTGCCTTCCCCGATTAGTTTTTTTGCATGATGAACACTCCGGAAAAAGTTCATAACATGACCTGCCATAAAGACAACACCCGCTTTTTCACATGCAGAAACCATCTCATCGCAGTCTGCATAGGAAAGAGCAATAGGCTTTTCACAGAATACATTTTTCCCATAGCGGGCAGCTGTAAGGACCGGTTCTTTATGCAGGTAGTTGGGAGTTGCCACGATAACCGCATCAACATCTTCTCTTGAGCAGATGGTATCTAGATCAGTCTCAAGATCACATCCAAGCTCCTCTGCGATTTTCTGACCATTTTCCGGATCAAGAACGGCAACTATTTTTGCGCCTTCCTGTTCAGACATAATTCGGCCAAGCTCAGCGCCGAAATAACCTGTGCCTATAATTGCATATCCAATTGTTTTCATATTAATTCCTCCAATACTCTATTTACAAAATACACCTGTTTCACTATTTTATTGATCCTTCAGCCAGTCCGCCGGCAATTTTCTTCTGGATTAACATAAAGAATATGACAGATGGGATAACGACCATGGCAGATGCTGCCATCATAACGCCCCAATCCATGACTTCCTGCCCCTCCAGGGATTTCAGCACGACCGCGACAGTCATCTTGTTTGTACTGTTCATCAGGATCAAAGAATAGAGGAATTCATTCCATGCATTGATGAAAGTATAAATTGCGACCGCTATTACGCCGGGTGTAACTATGGGCATGACAACACGGATAAATACCTGAATCTTGTTTGCGCCGTCAACATGTGCCGCCTCCTCGATTTCCAGCGGAACAGTCTTGAAAAAACCGACCAGAAGCCAGACTGCATAAGGAACAGAGAATGAAAGGTATGTGATTATCAGGCCAATGCGGCTGTTAACCAAACCAAATCTGCCCACGAGAATCGAGTACGGTACTGCCAGGAGAATCGGCGGGAACATATAGGTTGTAATCAGTATTCTTGTCAGGATTTTGCCGAAGCGTGGGAAAAATCTCACAATTCCGTATGCTCCCAGTGCAGCGATGGTAACTCCGATAAGTGTTGTGCTGCCGGCAACGATGACGCTGTTTATCATATTGTTGCCAAAATGCAGCTGTCCCATTACTGTTCTGAAATTATCGAGCGTGAACGTTTTCGGCAATAATGACGTGGGGTTCCCTGTCAATTCACCTTTCCCCTTAACTGAAGACAGTAAGATCCAAAGCAGCGGAAAAGCCGCTATTACAGAGAGAACCGTCAGGTAGCTGTAACTAATCGTGTCAGCGAACAGACTTCTCTTAAGTCCTTTTCTTCTCATTGCGGGCCCTCCTTCTCCATCCTGTTCAGGATCCTAAAGTACACAGCGCATATTATAAGCAGGAATATCATGAGCAAAACTGTAACAGCAGAAGAAACTCCCAGCTGCTTTTGCCCCCATCCCACATTGTAAGCATAGATAGGAACGGTTTGGGTAAGATTTGCCGGTCCTCCGCCGGTGATCAGGAAAATCGTATCGAAGTTGTTGAAGACCCAGATGGTCCTGAGCACGACCAGCAGCCCGACGACCACACTGATGTGCGGCACAGTGATGTGGTAGAACGACTGGAGCTTTGTGGCCCCGTCAATGTTGGCGGCCTCATACTGATCTTTTGGAACAGTCTGCAGCGCAGACAGAACATTTACCATAATCAGCGGAGCACCGAACCAGATATTAATAAATACCAATGTACCAAAAACAAGTCCCTTGCTGGTCAAAAGCTGCGGAAGTTCATTGGCGAGACCCAGCTTGACCAGAAGATGCGGAATGAATCCATAAACGCCGTTGAGGATCCACTTCCATGACAGTGCAATTACTATAGAAGGAAATGCCCACGGTATGATCAGGATCGTACGGTATATGCCCCTGCCTTTGCGTATGTGATTCAGTGCAAGCGCAGCCGTAAATCCCACCAGTACCTGTCCGATCAGAGAAAGTGCCGTCCACTTCAAACTGTTAAGAAAAGAAGACAAAAACTGCGGATCAGAAAGAACCTTTACATAATTTTTCAAACCCACAAACTTATAAGATGCCTTGATCAGATTCTTTGAAGTAAAACTGTAGAACACGCTTGATGCTACAGGATACAGCAGGAGCAGGCCAACTACCAGTATTGCGGGCAAAATAAAACAAGTTGCTGTAACTTTAGATATATAACGATTACGGTTTTTCATATGTTTTACTCCCCTTTGCAAAATCAGCGGGGGCGCAACGCCCCCGCCGGTTTTCGGGCTGAATTGACGTTCTGAGACAGGATTAAGAATTACTCGTTAGCTGTTTCAAATAAGTCGTTAAGCTTATCTTCCGCTGCCTTTGCAGCTTGTTCAACCGGAGTACCGTTCAGGATAATATCCTGGAACATACTCTCTATAACGCCCTGGCTTGTGATAAGTCCGGCTTCAACACGCGGTCCGTATTCCATACCTATGGCGGTGCCATATCCGACTGCATTGCTGATGACATTCAGAGCATTGTTATACTTTATGACAGTCTCATTGGACTGGAATGTCTCATCATTAATAACATCCTTGATAGCAGGCAGCATACCGACAGGTACTGACAGCAGGAACGGTACGTAGTTCTCGGGCTGATACAGGTATTCGATGAAGGCCTTGCTGATTTCAGGATGCTTGGAGTTTTTCCAGACAACCATCGGTATGTTTGAAGTCTCATAACCTGTCTGAGGATCACCCTTGTTGATTGTCGGCATCGGTGCGCAGTCGATATAATCCAGTAATTCAGGTGTGTTTGCTTCTACACCGCTGATCTGGAACGCAGAGTTAAAATCAAATGCATTCTTGCCCTGGTAGTAGAGCGTAGCCTGATCAAGAACGTTGTAATTGATGGAATCTGAAGGAGAATTTTCCTTATACATCTTGATCCAGTAATTTATGCCGTCAATGGCTGCCTTGCTTGTAATATTAGCTTTACCGTCCTTTGTAATGAGGGTTTCACCTGCACTGCGGACGTAGAAATTAAGGTAACGTGTAGCCATCATGTCGCTGGTGCCCATTGGTACGGAACAACCGTATACTGCGCCGCCTTCGCCCTTATTTATAATGCTGGCAGCTTCATAAAGTTCATCCCATGTAGTAGGAACCTGCAGATTGTATTTCTCAAGCAGATCCTTGCGGTACCACATAACCTGTGCATGGGAATAAAGCGGTACTGCATAGGTGCTGCCGTTAACTGTCATTTCTGTAAGAGGTGCTTCATAGAAGCGGTCTCTACCGATGGTATCAATCAAATCGTCAAGGGGAATAATTGCATCAGCATTGATCATTTCTGCAACCTGACCAGGCTGTGCGGTGCTGAGATCGGGAACATTACCGGAAGCAAGGCCGGTAGTCCATTTGGTGTAAAAATCGCTCCAGGAAAAAGTCTCTATGTTGATTTTTACATCAGGATGCAGTTCCATGAAAGAGTCTGCGGCTTTTTGCAGTGTTTCCATACGTGGTCCCTGTGTGAAAGAATGCCAGAAAGTAATTTCACCTTTCAGCTCTTCTGTTTCGTTGTTTCCTTCCGTTGCATCACCTTTTTCTGTCGCATCAGGAGTTGCAGTGTTTCCGTTCCCGTTCGGAGCGGTTTGGGTCCCGCATGCTGCCAGTACTGACACGAGCATCAGCATAGCGAGAACAAGACTAAAGATTTTTTTCGCTTTCATGTTTTCCTCCCTGAGTTTGTCTTATATTGAGAGTTCCAAAATATGTTTTGATCCCCTCACATAAAAATCATAGCATCGGTATTTTCTCTCACGCTACGCAATTTATAATCAATACTGTAACTATTCGGTCATAAGCTGGCTGTAAATTTTTAATTTCCTTATTTTATGATTTTTTGATCATAGTTCGCCCGGTTTATGTCTCCTTTGAAAGCTTGCGGTACGCCTGAGGGCTGATTCCGTAATTTTCACGGAATTTCTTCGTAAAGTAACTTGGTGACTCATATCCCAGCTGATAACCTATTTCAGAAATGGGTTCCAGCGTAGTTGCAAGAAGATGAGCGGCGTATACCATTTTTGTATCGTTGACAAATTCATATATGCTTTTACCCATCAGCGTTTTGAACAAACGCCGCAGTGTGCTCTCACTCACTCCTGTCATTGCGCACATTTTTTCACGTGTCAGGTTTTCCTCCGGATGTACAGTGATATAATCCACAAGGATCTGCACACGGGGATCTATATTCTGATGTGACGCCTTGGCCCGGTTCCTGAGATATTTCAGGTCAAACATGGACTCCGTGGTCCGATCCTTCGCCAGCGTCTCCCCGTTTTCCTCATTCTTTCCCGATCTGCGTGCAAGCTCGGCACATATCAGGTTCAGATAACCCCTCGTTTCCAACCGCTTATACGTTGCTTTTGAAACAGCACTGCGATACATTTTTTCAAACCAGTTTTTCATTTCTGGGAAATCCTTGAAATTGTAATGCTGGGTTATGTTCCAAAGCTGCTCCAGCATATCTTCATCGGAAAGCTGCATGGACCCGACAAAACGAACGCTTATAAAAACGATATTCTCATGCGCAGTACATTGGAGCATGCTCCCCTGCGGTATATAGAATACGTCATCCTGGCTGACATTATAGCTGACGCTATTTACCGTAAACTCGGCCGACCCGGAGCAAATATAACGGAACATGGAATAAGGCACTCTGCTTTCCTTGTATGCCCATTTGTCCGAAAACTGATATTTGTCGACATATAAAAAAGTCGGTGCATAGTTGCTGTAGATTGTATCCATATCCTTTCCCCTTCCGGCAATTTAAGCCATTTTTCATAAGCTGCCTGAAACTATAACTTTTTCATTCTATTTTCAATTCTATTTTCATCTGTTAAAGCTGTCCAGATATAAATTTGAAAAAGCTGCATACATTTAACTGCAGACATATATGCGTTGAATATAGCACAGTCAGTCATGAAAAAGAAGTTGAATAAAATAACATTTATCCCTGACAGGAGTCACGAATGATATTTCAATTCGTTCTGATTGTGACCGAAACGTTATATTATTGGACATTTATTATGGTGTACCGTCCATGTAAACCTGTTAAACTTTGAATAGCATTACTCATTGTATTTGGAGGTCGTACTGTTGGAAAATCTGAACTACAACCTGGAAGAAGCCTTTTCTTTCTATCCGTCAAAAGCTCAGGTTGACTGCTGGGCTGAGCAGTTATTGCAGGAAAGCAGGAAAATGAAAATTTACGGCAGCTTCACAGATGATATACCGATAACACATCAGTTCGGTAATGGTCCAAATGCGCTTATCAACAAATATATCCGTTTTGAAACCGGCACAGGGCACAGCTTTTACGGGTACTGGCAGCCTGCCATAAAGCAGCCCGCGCCTCTCATCATCAATCTTCCGGGGTATGGAGGGTACATCAGTATGCATCCGCAGATCAATGACGACGGCTACAATATCCTTCATATTTCTCCGCTGGGATATGTTTCACCAGGCGGGATCAATACAGGTCTTCTCATGGAAGATGGTAACTGGCCTGTATTGGACAATACGGCCCGTGGATTGCCGGGAGGCTACAGAGACTGGCTCATGGATTGTCTGCTTGCTGTCCATTGGGCAAAGCAACTGCCGGAGGTATTGCCTGAACGGATTTCTCTGTTCGGGACAAGCCAGGGGGGCGGCGGTTCTCTTCTTATCGCTTCCATTTTGCAGGAAGAAGTCCGCTGCGTTTGCGCAGACCTTCCTTTTCTGACAGCATTCCCCCTTTCCGGCCTTGCAGGCGATGCATACGGCATCCTGCGGAAAGCATACCGGGAAGTGCAGGCGGAACTGTTCTGGAACCGGCTGGGATATATTGATACGCTTTCCCATGCGCACAGGCTTCATATCCCTGTTATGCTGTCAGCCGGAGGAGCAGACATTGTTTGTCCGCCTGTCACCATTGAAACACTGTTTAATAAATTGCACGGGACGAAGCAATATACGTATCTGGAGCATAATATCCATACACATTCGCGGCAGAGCATGATCCTGTTCCGTGCCTGGCTGGCTATGTATTCATAGTTATGTGTACCTGGTACTGAAAGTCCAATCAATGAGCCTTTTCATATATCAAACGGTATGATCCCCTCTGATGCGGCGATCACAGAAATACTGAACTAATAACACAGAAATACAAAGGAGGCTTCTATATGGATCGTAAAAAATACGAAGGAATTTTCCCGGCATTTTATGCCTGCTATGATGAAAACGGCAATATCAGTCCCTCGGCTGTCCGGGCATTGGCTCGTCATCTGAAAAACAAGGGCGTCAAAGGTCTGTATGTCAACGGCTCTTCCAGCGAATGCATTTATCAAAGCGTTGCCGAACGGAAGCTGGTTCTGGAAAACGTAATGGATGAAGTCGGCAAGGATATGACTATCATCGCGCACGTTGCATGCAACAATACCAGCGACAGTCAGGAGCTTGCAGCACACGCAGAATCCCTCGGTGTTGATGCAATCGCGGCGATTCCGCCGATTTACTTCCATTTGCCTCCCGCCGCTATTGCAAAATACTGGAATGACATTTCTGCAGCAGCTCCCAATACAGATTTTATCATTTATAATATTCCGCAGCTGGCAGGTGTCAGTCTGACGATTCAGCTTCTTAAAGAAATGCAGAAAAACCCGCGGGTTATCGGCGTCAAAAACTCATCGATGCCGGTACAGGACATCCAGATGTGGAACGACGAAGGCGTTATTGTCTTCAACGGTCCTGATGAGCAGCTGCTTTCAGGCCTGGCTGCAGGTGCTGCCGGCGGCATTGGCGGAACATACGCTGTTATGCCGGAACTTTATATCCGGATCTATGATCTGTTTAAGGAAGGCAGGATGGAAGAAGGCCGCCAGGTTCAAAATGAATGCTGCCGCATCATTTATAAGATGTGTTCAGGTACCGGTAACCTGTATGCTGTAATGAAAGAAGCCCTCCGTTTGATGGGCGGTCCGGACGTCGGCAGTGTCCGTGCACCTCTGCCGGAAATTACAGAAAGCGACAGGCCGATCATTGCAGAAGTTGTTGATATGATCACCAGTGCAGCCGCAAAATACTGCAAATAAGTCCCGGGACATGAGGGCATGTACGGTGTCCCATCTTTCTTTGAAACTGGAACACCGTACCCCTGTCCCTTATTGTTTTTTGTCTGAATCTGCATAAACAGCCATCGCATCACACATAAACTTCGCCAGGCCCTGACCATACTTGTCTATGTTTTCAGTAAAGCGGGCATCATCCACATACAGTTGCCCCAGGCCTTTGAACGCATCCGGAGAATAGCTGCCTATTTCATTCAAAATCATATACCATTGCTTCATTACTGCCTGGACTTCTTCAGCATCTGGCGGGAGATGGCGCAGTGCAGCAATCTTTCTGAATATCCCGGTGAATCTTTCATTATAATCTTTTTTCTCATGATCCGTCCATTTCGCTATTTTTGCGTTGGATTCGTCTACAGCCGAATCGCCCCACAGCTTTCTCGCCTCTTCTTCATATTTGTTGTGACTGAAATCAAAGCCTTCGAACTTTTCTTTATTTGTCATCTCAATCTCTCCTTTCGAATGGATAATCGTCTTCTCGATAGTCCTGATCATCCTGTCGAGCTGTCTCCTTCTCTCAAGGAGCAGCCTGTGCTGTACTTCAAGTGCCTTCTGCCGGTCATATGAGGGGCTGTTGATCATTTCCCTGATCTTCTTCAGCGGAAAACCCAGTTCCCTAAAGAACAGTATTTGCTGAAGGGTATCCAGATTCTTTTCCGAGTATACTCTGTAACCTGACTCGGTAATTTTATCCGGTTTCAATAACCCGATCTCATCATAATGATGCAGCGTGCGCACACTGATCCCGACCAAGTCAGCAACTTCCTTTACTTTCATATCGATCCCTCACCTCAGTATTTACTATAAAGTATTACGCAGCGTTAGAGTCAATAAAAAACTGAATGAGACACGTGGACATGTTCACTGCCGCGTTCGACAGCAGACCAAACAGGAAATTAAAGGCTGTTCAGCACCTCTTTTTTCGTATAACGTGAATAAACAATATATGATAAAGTTACTGTCAGCACATCCGCAGAAATTTGCGACCAGACTACACCATACATACCTATTAGGCGGTTAAGTATAAACAACATTGGAATATTGAATACCGCCCATCTCACAACTCCAAGGAACAAAGCCCTGTTCCCTTCACCAAATCCCTGGAACAGATGAACAGTGAAGAAACTGCAAAACATCAATGGAGTCGCCAGAACCCTTATCCTGAGAAAATCAGTTCCGAGCGCTACAGTCTGTGCTTCATCTATAAATATTTCTATAATGTATCTGGCTAATGACTCATACATAACTATACTGAGTGCACTGAATACCAAACCTGTTATTAAAGAGTATTTTACAGTATCATTCATGCGCTTTCTGTTTTTTGACGAATAGTTATATGCCACAATCGGCAGCATGCCCTGGCATATACCTATCCCAACATTCAGCGGAAGCCGTTCGGCCTTCAACACGATTCCTATGGCCGCCAGGGCGATGTCACTGTAGCCTGCCATTAACTTATCGATTACAACATAATCCATATCAAAAAGCAGCGTCGAAACCGCTGATGGGATACCTACATTAAATATTGAACAGATGCTCTTTTTATCGGGCAATCCTATTTTGGGGTCAAATGTAATAACTGACTTATTTCTGACGCTGTAAATAACAATGAGGAAGTAAATGCAGGAAATGCAATTGGATATAAATGTTGCGATGCCGGCTCCAAGAACCTCTTCCCCGGCAGGCATAATTACGAACATAAACAACGGATCAAGAGCTATGTTTATAAGTCCGCCCATGGTAATTCCTATCCCCGCCTCTTTAGAAATACCGACACTCCTGAGCAAATTCGCCATTACATTTGCTAATACGGTAGGTATTCCGCCAAGGACAATAACACAAAACGCATACTGTTTTGCATAAATAAAAATATTACTGCCTGCACCCAGAATACTCAGAACAGGGTTCATAAATATGAGCATTGAAGCTGAAAATATGCCTGCAATAATAATTGAAAAATAGAAAACAAACGATGCCGCTTTTTTTGCTTCGTCCAGCCTGTTCTCACCAAGGAGCCTTGATATCAGCGCTCCGCCGCCAACGCCGGTTAATCCTGAAAGCGAAAGGCATATGTTAAACATAGGTAAAATCAGTGATGCACCAGCAACCATATATGGATTATTTGTTCTGCCAACAAAAAATGTATCGGCCAGGTTATATATCAGAACTATTATCTGGCTGAAAATCGTCGGAACCGCCATGATCCTGATGGATTTAAGTATTGGCAATGTTTCAAATATTTCCCTGCTGCTTGCTTTTGACACCCTGGATAACTCCCGTACCTTATGTTTTTGATCTTTAAAGCAATTGCTGGTCCGGCATCAGCATAAATATAAAGTTCTGTGCTATATCAAATGTACAGTTTTGAACGATACCGAACCTGAATATTATATATATTTTTCAAAAAATATCAATGGGAACAGATAACAGATAAGCCTGACAAAAATGTTACTTCTGTACAGTATAATGCTGGCAATAATTATAATCTGTTAACTTCCGGTCAGCCATTAAGCTCACAGGATATTATTCGATCGGTGTATCGATTTTGCTTAATTTATCAAGCAGGATCTCATCTTCGCTGGGTTCACTGCTGTTTGATTCAATCTTCGTCCTTATGTTAAGCATTTTTGAATCGACCTGCGCGATAAGGTCGGCACACTCCTTCAGCTGCCCTGCAATTTCCGATTCGTCTGTCATTGGGCGCTTATATCTGAGCTGATGTTCAAGGCTTGCCCAGGAATCCATAGCAATGGTCCTGATTTGAACCTCTACTTTCATATCCTTCTTCTGCTCGGCAAAAAAGACAGGGACGCTGACTATCAGATGCAGGCTGCGGTAACCGTTTGGCTTTGGGTTTGCGATATAATCCTTTTTCGCAATAAGTTTAATATCGTCCTGCTGTATCAGTGCATCTGCAATAGTATAAATGTCATCCATGTATGAGCAGATTACCCGGACCCCCGCAACATCATTGATGTGCTCTTCAATGTTTTCGATGGTAAACGGTATCTGTTTTCTTCTCATTTTCTCTATTATACTTGTAACACGTTTAAGACGCGTATCAATAAAATTAATGGGGTTCCTCTGATACCGGATATTGAACTCTGTGTTCAGAACTTCAATTTTTGTCCTGATTTCCTTTATGGCACATTTATACATCATCATCAATTCCTTGAACTCAACCAGGGAGCTTAGAATTTCCTTAGACTGATCATATACGGTGCCGATTATGGGACTGCTCATGGAAATCAGCTCTTTTGTCAATTCATTGATTTGTGAATCAGCCGTATCTGAAAAATGAGTTCTGATGTCATCATCTGTATTGAATAAGTTTTCATGCATATCAACTGCATTCTCCTTGTCCTCAGGTATATGTCATATACTGGCGAAAACAGCAAACTCCGCAGGCATACGCAACCGTCGAAATTAAGATCCGCCTTTATACGAATGTATTATATTTGAACAATGTAAACTGAAAATAAACCTGTCCTCCTGGTCCCCTGCAACACATATTGCAAAAGCAAAAATAATATTATATAGTATACTTCCGGAAAATTATTCTCCAAAAGGTAAGCATAAAATGCCAGGCTTGAGGAAATCGCTGATATAGGCAACTGAGAGGTGAGACAAATGGCGAATTTCACAAAAAAAGCTATTAAAGATACATTTATCAAACTGCTCAGTGACCGTCCGCTCTCCCAGATCACGGTCAAGGACATCGTTGAAACCTGCGGCATCAACAGGAATTCATTTTATTATCACTACAAGGATATTCCGTCACTGATCGAAGAAATCGTGACAGAAGAGGCTGACCGCATTATCTCCGAATATTCGTCCTTTGATTCGCTGGAGATGGGATTTAACGCAGCAATAGATTTCGCAGAAAAAAACCGCCGTGCAATACTGCACATTTTCAAGTCGGTGAACCGCGATATATTTGAACAGTATCTCTGGAAAGTCTGCGATTATGTCGTAGTTTCATTCTTCAGAACAGTTTTTGCGGATCAGCCGATTTCCGAAGATGACCGTGAAATCATAATACAGTTCTATAAAGCGCAATGTTTCGGTATGGTCATTGACTGGCTCAGGAGCGGAATGAAAGATGATGTTCACAGCAAGATCCATCGCATCTGTGAACTTCAGAAGGGTATGATCGAAGAAACGATCCGCAGGAGCATCGAGAATAATTAAGCAAAGTATATATTCGACACCGGTGATGATATGTTTAAATTTCAGACAGATTCCCTCCAATGTCTGATTTTTGGTCACAAAAACTGCCCGTGCACAGTTTTCAGTCACGGGCTTTTTCTTGTCTGTTTATGCCAATCAGGCCCCGTCTTATAATGCTATATGCTGAAAATGATGCAGGCAGTGCTGAACAATACCAAAGCGGCTGTAAGCACTATCAATGCAGAAACGAAGCATGCAAATGCAAAGCAAATTGTGCACAGCGGTGTGAAAGGAGGGCAGAAACATGAAAGTGCGTTCCGTTGTACCGATGCGGATAGCAAAAACCGGCTACATCGTTATGTCAGTCGCTCTTTTTTCATCAGGCGTTTTATTTGTTTCCGTGCCCGACATATCGATGCAGATAATCGGAAAGCTGCTCGGGGCAATTATGATCCTTTTTGGCTGCTTCAAGCTGGTGGGCTATTTTTCAAAGGACCTGTTCCGCCTGGCTTTTCAATATGATCTGCAGTTCGGAATAATTGCCCTGATTCTCGGAGCCATCATTCTTCTGAAGCCGTCCGATGTTATCAGCCTGCTCTTTGTAGCTATGGGGATAGTCCTGCTCGCGGACAGTCTTTTCAAGATACAGATTGCAGTTGACTCCCGTAAGTTCGGCATCGGAAAATGGTGGGTGATCCTCACCCTGGCGATAATTTCCGGAGTTATCGCAGTCGTTCTTATTCTCAGGCCTTCCGAAAGTGCCAGGATCCTGACAACTCTTCTCGGTGCAACACTTATTGCGGAAGGCACACTTAACCTGTTCGTAGCAATTACAACAGTAAAAATCATAAAACATCAGTACCCCGACTCTATCGAGGGCGATTGCTTTGAAATGGAGGATGAAAACAGATGAAATTCGCAAAAGCGGTAGTAAAATACCGCGTGCCGATCCTGATACTGGCGCTGATCCTGATGATTCCATCGGTATTGGGGTATATCAGCACAAGAGTCAATTATGATATGCTCGATTATCTGCCGGAGGATATGGAAACGGTTATCGGTCAGAATGAACTGATGGACGATTTTGACATCGGTGCCTTTTCCCTTATCATTGCAGAAAATATGCCGGATAAGGATGTAGCGTCACTGAAAGCAAAAATCGAAGACGTGGAACATGTAGACAAAGTCGTCTGGTATGATTCCCTTGCGGATTTGTCAATTCCGATGGAAATCCTGCCTGATGACATATATTCTGCATTCAACACTGAAAACGCAACAATGATGGCAGTATTTTTCGATTCGGCTACCTCTGCCGATGTTACTATGGATGCAATCAGACAGATACGTTCAATTTGCGGCAAACAGTGCTTTGTAACGGGCTTGTCGGCACTTGTGACCGACCTGAAAGATCTGTGTGAGCGCCAGGAACCGATCTATGTCGCCATAGCCGTAATTCTCGCCTGTGCTGCAATGATCCTGCTCCTTGACGGCTGGCTGGTTCCTTTTGTATTCCTGGCTTCCATCGGTATGATGATTATGCTCAATCTCGGAACAAATTACTTTCTGGGCGAAATATCATACGTGACAAAAGCCCTTTCTGCGGTTCTGCAGCTTGCCGTTACGATGGACTACTCCATTTTCCTGTGGCACAGCTACAATGAACAGTGTCTGAGCTATACCGACAAGAAGGAAGCAATGGCAGTTGCAGTCAAAGAAACCATGTTAAGTGTCGTGGGAAGCTCAGCCACAACCATCGCAGGCTTTATTGCACTCTGCTTCATGTCCTTCACTATGGGACTTGATATGGGTATAGTAATGGCAAAGGGAGTGCTTCTTGGCGTCATCGGAAGCGTGACGGTATTACCTGCCATGATTCTTATACTTGACAAACCATTGCAGAAAACAAGGCACCGTTCACTGATTCCCAATATGGCCGGGCTGGCAAACGGTATAGTAAAAGTATTCCCCGTATTTCTCGTAATTTTCGCGCTTCTTGTTCCGCCCGCATATTACGGCTACAAAAAAACAAACGACGAAGTCTATTACGATATGGGCGAATGCCTGCCGGATGACATAGAATATGTAATCGCCAACTCCAAACTGCGTGAAAGCTTCAACATTGCTTCAACGCATATGGTTCTTGTTGATAATTCCGTCCCGTCAAAAGATGTCCGCTCCATGATAAAGGAAATGGAAAAAGTGGACGGAGTAAAATACGTGATAAGTCTCGAATCGGTCATTGGTTCCCGCGTGCCGGAAGAAATTCTGCCGGAGTCGGTCAAATCGGCCCTGGAAAGCGACAAATGGAAACTTATGCTTATAAACTCCGAATATAAGGTTGCAAGCGACCAGGTAAACGATCAGATCGATAAACTTAACACTATCCTGAAGAAATATGATCAAAACGGAATGCTCATTGGCGAAGCGCCCTGTATGAAGGATATGATCGAAACGACAGATAATGACTTCAAGGTTGTAAATGCAGTTTCAATTATCGCAATATTCGTTATCATTGCTCTGGTTACGGGAAGTATCTCTCTTCCGTTCATACTGATTGCAGTCATCGAACTTGCGATATTCATAAATCTCGGCCTGCCGCATTACCTCGGCCAGAGTCTGCCGTTTATCGCGCCTATCTGCATCAGTACTATCCAGCTTGGAGCAACTGTTGACTACGCTATTCTGATGACAACGAGGTATAAGTCGGAACGTATCGGCGGAAATGACAAAAAAGCAGCCGTAAAAACAGCGCTTGCTGCATCGATTCCTTCTATAATCGTATCCGGTATGGGATTGTTCGCCGCGACCTTCGGTGTTGCTGTTTATTCCGATATTGACATAATCGGTTCAATGTGCATGCTTATGGCCCGTGGTGCTGTAGTCAGCGTGCTGATGGTTATCTTCATACTGCCTGCACTCCTGCTTCTTTGCGACAAGTTAATCTGCAAAACAACCTTCGGTATGGCAAAAATCAATAGCAAACTGGATTGGAGGTTATCGACCAATGAAAAGTAAAATAATAAAGATCATCTCAATTTGCCTGTGTGCGGCTGTCCTTGTCAGCGGGGCAGCATATGCGCTGACCTCAGGCAGCAATTCAAAAAATGATAACGAAGATAAGCAAGCTGAAATCACAACAGAGAACAAACCGGAAAAAAGCACTGCTGAAAGCGATGCATTCAAGGACGAGACCGTATATGTCCTTGCTGACGCAGACGGTACAGTACAGAAAATCATCGTCAGCGACTGGATTAAAAACACACTTTCCAGCGACAAGATAAATGATGTGACAGAACTTGAAAATATAGAAAATGTCAAGGGTGACGAAAGCTACACCCTCGGCGGCGACAACACCAAAGTATGGGATGCCCGGGGCAATGATATTTATTACCAGGGTACGATAGATAAAGAACTGCCGGTCAGCCTTTCGGTTTCTTACAAACTTGACGGAAAGCCAGTAACGCCTGAAGAGCTTGTCGGCAAAAGCGGAAAGGTGACAATTCGTTTCGATTATAAAAACAACCAGTACGAAACAGTGAAAATTAACGGCAGGGATGAAAAGATCTATGTCCCGTATGTGATGATGACAGGAATGCTCCTTGACAATAATAACTTCAAAAATGTTGAGGTTTCAAACGGAAAAGTCATCAACGACGGAGACAGAACAGCGGTTATCGGGCTTGCTTTGCCCGGGTTCCAGGAAAATCTTGCAATAGATAAGGATAAGTTTGAAATACCATCCTATGTTGAAGTAACTGCCGATGTCACTGATTTTTCTCTCGGTATGACCGTTACCATGGCAACCAATACTTTATTCAATAATATCGACACGGAAAATATCGATTCGCTGTCAGATCTGTCCGATTCCATGGCCAAACTGGACGATGCAATGGCACAGCTTCTCGACGGTTCTTCGGCATTGTATGACGGTCTCTGCACACTCCTGGACAAATCATCGGAGCTGATAAATGGTATCGGCCAGCTTGCGGAAGGCGCTGCAAAGCTGAAAGAAGGAGCATACTCCCTAGACGGAGGCGCAAAGCAACTGTCTGACGGAGTCTTTGCACTTTCGAGCGGACTTGATACGCTGTCTGCAAATAATGATAAATTGAACGGCGGTGCAAAACAGGTATTTGAAACGCTCCTTTCCACTGTCGGGGCACAGTTGAAGGCGGCAGGCCTTTCGGTACCTGAATTGACTATAGAAAACTACGATTCCGTACTGAATGAAGTTATTGATTCAGTTAACAAAAAAATATATGACCAGGCGCTCGAGCAGGTTACTGCAGCCGTTGAGGAAAAACAGGATTATATCAGGTCACAGGTAACTGCTGCCGTACGGTCAAAAGTAGAAGCCGGCGTCACTTCTGCAGTTGAGGAGCAGGTGAAAGAACAGGTTACGCAGGCTGTAAAGGAGCAGGTATCAGCACAGGTTACCGAAGCCGTCCGCGGAAATGTTGAAGCACAGGTGATCCTTGCCGCCACAGGCATGGATAAGGCAAAATACGATGCCGCCGTTGCAGCCGGGCTTATGGATACAGCAGCACAGAATGCTGTCAAATCCGCCATTGATGAAAAAATGGCAAGCAAGGAAGTCGCCGCTCTGATTTCATCAAAAGTTGATGAACAGATGCAGAGCAAAGAAGTTTCCGCAATCATTTCACAGAAAACAGATGAACAGATGAAAACTGATAAGGTCAGAAGCATCATTAAGGAAAAGACAGATTCAAAAATGGAAGAAGATGATATCCAGGCACAGATCACACAAAATACGGAATCACAGATACAGAAAGCCATATCGGAAAATATGGGAAGCCAGGAAGTGCAGTCAAAAATTGCTGCCGCATCTGAAAAAGTACAATCGATCGTTTCACTGAAAGAATCTCTTGACAGTTATAACACGTTCTATCTCGGGCTTCGGGATTATACGGCAGGTGTTGCCCAGGCGGCAGGCGGTGCCTCCGAACTGAAAAATGGAGCAGGTGCACTGAAAAACGGTACAGGTACTCTTTATAAAGGTATTTGCTCACTTTATGACGGGATACTTACAATGAAAAACGGTGCGCCGGCACTGGCCGAAGGCGTCACAAAGCTAAAGGACGGAGCGATGCAGCTTTCAGACGGACTCACCCGTTTCAATGAAGAAGGCATACAAAAACTCATCGACACGGCCGACGATGCCGAAGCCTTTATAGACAGGCTGAAAGCAACCGTTAACGTATCGAAGAAATACAAATCCTTTGCAGGAATAAATGACGACGCTGACGGAAACGTCAAATTCGTGTACAGAACAGATGAAATCAAATAACTAATAGTTGGATAAGGTTGGGCCAGCGGGCCAGCGGGACAGGTTCCTCGTCCCACTGGCCCGCTTCCTGTTTTACCTGTATTTGCTCATGGAAAACTCTACTTCGCCGTATACGTCATACAGCGTTGCATCTTCTATGTTGTGAGCCTTCAGATGTTTATACAGGTTTTCCCACTGGAGAGCGTCTATATCATCACGATTTGTGTAATGCTTTATTATTTTGTCGGCAAGCCCGCGTATTTTCTTTCCTGATGAAGGCATCGTGCAGAACTCCCTGATGGATGGTCCCCAATATGCACCATCTTTTGCCTGTTCATATTTTTCAAGCACGTAACTGCCGTCATCACCCTTTTTGAAAGTAATAGCAGCCGGGACTATACTGCCGCCCTCCTGTTCCAGCACATTATCGTAAAGCTTGTACCTTGCGCTGTAAGTTGTCACAAATACTTTCAGCAATCCATCCTCTTCATAGCTTCCGAAAATTTTTGGAGCGACAATCGTAAATCCATACTGTGGCCTCGAGTTCATACTGATTTCAGTATCGTAGACCAGTTTTTCCACCGGATCATCCCCGTCATATTCAAAATCAGGCAATTCGGTTTCCTGCCTGACCGACAGTGCTTTATACCATTCCTGCGGGATTAGGGTTTCGTCCGTCACATTGTCTCTGGCTCCGAGCATCTCCCGGCACAATCTCATCATTATATACCCGCGCAGCCCGTCAGCATTGCCGTTTTTAAACTGCGAAAGCATATACTGCAGTGCCTCTTCCCCGCCATATTTTATAATGCTTTCGTATTCTTCCTGATGGGCATTAATGTAGTCCTGAGGATCGGAAAAACTTTGAGGAGATGATATGATCGCAGCAAGATTATCCTCTACCAGGTCCGCAATTTCATTGTGGCCCGTTTCGCCTTTATCCGGACTGTTTTCGCCTCCGGCGGAAGTGTTTTCATCTCCTGCAGCATTACTCAGGAATGTCAGTGTATTGCCGATTTCTTCTATATGCTGTTCATCAGCCCACAAAACAAAGTAATGATAAACTGTACTTCCGATTTTTACGGCTTGCGGGTATTTTATAATCAATCCCGCCTGATTACGCATTTCTTTCGGCTGGTCGGATGAAGGCAGTATCAGCCTCGCCTCCTGCCCGTCAATTACACGGTTTATGATCTGCGGATCGGATCCGTAAGGCTCCAGCTGGTGAAATGCATCATTTTTCGCCACTTCATCAATTGACATACCATCACCGTCAATTGCTGCGACCTGGAAAAAACCATCCTCCCCTTCAAACCTGTCCGTATATTCAGGATTTGCTTTCCAATAAGCCGGATATCTCAGGGAGATTTTATAATCTTCAGATGTAAAAGCTTCATCCCCTGATGAACTTGCTTCGTCCTCAGATGTATATGCATCATTTACAGGAGAGTTTGCAGCGTTTTCAGATGGGTTCACGTTACCTTCAGGCGGGTTAGCGGCAAAAGCAATCGTCGCTGCGCAAACAGCCGCAACCGCAGCCACCGTCACCCAAAATGCTGGTTTTCTGAAATTCAGTATATTCCTTATTCTTGACTTCACATGGTTTTCGCCGAATGCTAAGGGGTTCGCCGTCAATATTCCTTTCCTTCTGACCGACAGCGACAGAAGCGATTTTGAATAGCCGCCCCTCGAACCATCTCCCAGCCTGCGCAGAACACTTTCATCGCAGGACATCTCCATGTCACGGCTCATGAACGCAAAGCACAGCCACATAAGCGGATTGAACCAGTGAAGGATGACCGCCAGGTAAGCGATCGGTTTCAGAACATAGTCCTTCCTGCGGATATGAGTGCGCTCATGCTCCAGTATATATGACAGATCCGCATCTCTGATGTCTGAAGGCACGTATATTTTCGGACGTATATATCCGCACACAAAGGCCGTGTTTATGGCATCCGTCTCAAAAACATTGCCGGCCACACGGGTCGCAGTCTGAAGCCTGCCTTTGACCTTTATATATGAAATGATGCTATAAACTGAGAGCGCAATTACACCGGCAATCCAAATAATGCTGAAAACATTCATCCACACTTCCATGGTATTCATACTCACTGAGGAATCAGGCGCCGGCAGAGCTGCATTCACCCCGCTGCCAATGCTGTCAATGCTGCCGCCGGTTCCGTTCTGAACCGCCGGTGTGTGCACTATTCCTATATCACCAGGTACAAACTTATACGTACTGCTTTCCTGCTCTGTTTTCAGGTTTATCAGGTTAAAAATGCTGAAGACAGAATTAAAAGAAAACGGGCACAAGAGGCGGAACAGCACGGGCGCCCAAAGGATATAGGAAAATAGCTTAGGTGCTTTTTTAAGAAGCAGGCGGACAAGAATTACTCCGGCGGCCACAAACGATGCAGTAATACTCATATTCAGAACTGTAACAAATAAATCCCGCAGCCAGCTCATTTCACCGCCTCCTCAATAATCCTTTTCATTTCCTCGGCTTCCTTTTCGGAAATCTTGCGGCCGCTCAGAAAGGCGGTCAGAAATTTTGGCAGCGAGCCGTCAAACGCTTTTTCCAGCACAGCTCTGCTTTCATACTTTTGTACATCTTCTTTTTTAACCAGTGAAGTGACGATTGCATCCCTGTTTTGCAGGATTCCCCGTTCGCACAGCTTTTTAAGAACAGTGTAGGTGGTCGACTTTTTCCAGCCGAGTTTATCTGCACACAGCTTTACAAGCTCTGTGGAATTAATCGGTTCATTGTCCCAGATAATACCGGCAAATTTGTATTCAGCATCATACAGCTTATATTTTTCCATTTCACTGCCTCCTTAGGTTTATTCCAATAGACCTAATTAAAGTCTATCGCAATCGACCTCGTTTGTCAACAACAATTTAGAGGTGTTTGGAAGGACAGTTGTGACAGGCTCCTTGTCCCAGCCTGCACCTAACCGGGACAAGGGACCTGTCCCCCTGTCCCAACTTTATATACCCTGGTATACAAAGTCTGTTTTATTAGCTCAAACATGTTCCTGTCGGCTTTGCCGTCAGAAGTCATGATCAGCAGCGGAATGGCCTTCCTGCCTTCAGAGATCGGAGGCTGCATATACGGATATTCATTAAGGGAAAAACCGTTTCGTTCGTAAAATCCAATACGCCTGGCCGCCATTTCTGTTTCCGGGGGCTCAACTTCCAGGCAGACAGTTTTTCCCCCAAGCCTAAGCCTCTCTGCCAGTTCAATCAGTACCCTGCTCCCTATTCCGCAATTTCTGTACTCGGGCTGCACGGCAAGATGCTCGATAAAGGCAAATTCGTCGAATTCCCAGACTGCAATGAAAGCTTTGATGTCCTCAGACCCGTTATACAACACATAAACAGTATAGGCAGGGTCATCGAGCAATGCTTTTTGTTCGTCATATGTCCTGTATTCGTCAGGCGGAAAACTCTTTTCCATCAGTCTGTACATTTTATCAAAATCCTGTTTATTCAGTTTTTGCATCATATTACCATCTCCTCCATTGCCAAAAAAGCCAGAGATGCAGAAGTAAGCCGTTCATCACAATTTATCACATGTAGGCCGATATTGCATGAGACTCGTCAGAAATTGCACTATGGAAATTATACTAATCCTGGTCTGCTATTTCAATTTTTCTGCCGTGACTTCATATATACACCGGCCAGGTATTGATCCAATGTATAATACAGCGTTCAAAGTTGACAACTACGGAATTCTTCAATATACTATTCTAAAGAAGGAGTGAAACTACAGTGGAAGAAACAGCAGATCCTGATTCATATCCGTCTGATAAATGTGAAAAATCAGTCCGTTTTGCTATTCGTATTCAAAAAGTTCATATGCACATAACAGAGGGCAATTTTATGTTGTTCTTTTTGTTATGTGTATTTTTGCTGATGTAGACACAAAGTAATAATAACTTGATCCGGAACAGACCTGAACAGCATATTGCCGTTTATTAGTTATATTTCGTTATATTTTGGGAGGTTATATTTTTGGACGATTATCCTTTATTTTGGTTACTCTTGCTTCAGCTGGTATTTATATGTCTTAATGCTATTTTCGCCTGCGCTGAAATTGCCGTAATTTCTATGAACGACAACAAACTGGCCAAACTATCCGCCAGTGGTGATAAACGCGCCATGCGCCTTACAAAACTCACAGAACAGCCTTCAGGTTTCCTGGCAACTATTCAGGTCGGTATCACTCTGGTCAACCTGTTAAGCAGTGCTGTGGCAACAGAAAACTTTTCCGACCGGTTGGCTGCATGGCTGGCCGGCATTAAAATAAACATTCCGTTATCCATAATTAACATTTTATCGGTGGCTATCATTACGATCTTATTGACATATTTCACTGTGTTGCTTGGCGAACTTATCCCTAAGCGCCTTGCCATGAAAAAAGCTGAACAGATCGCCCTTAGCATGTCCGGGCTTATTTATGTTGTTTCCAGAATATTTACGCCTGCCGTATGGCTTTTCACCGTGTCAACCAACGGATTGCTGCGGCTGCTGGGAGTTGACCCGAACAGTGAGAATGAGGAAAACGCGGAAGAAGAAATCCTTATGATACTCGATGCCGGCAAACAGAAAGGGACCATACAGCCGGAAGAAGAAAATATGATCCAGAACATATTTGAGTTCGACGATATCTCTGCCGGAGAGATAATGACCCATCGTACGGAGGTTTCACTGCTGTGGCTCGATGAAACCGACGAGCAATGGGAAAAGACCATCTACGAAAGCAGGCACTCGATCTATCCTGTCTGCTCAAACAGTCCTGATAATATCATTGGTGTATTATATGCAAAAGATTACTTCAGGTTAAAAAGCAAAACCCGTGAAGAAGTGATGAAAAAAGCCGTACATCCTGCCTACTTCGTCCCTGAAACTGTCCGGGCAGACGTATTGTTCCGCAATATGAAGAAATCAAGGAATCATTTTGCCGTTGTTGTGGATGAATACGGCGGCATGAGCGGTATAATCACCATGAATGATTTGCTGGAAGAACTGGTGGGAGACCTGGATGATGACGTATCCATGCCGGCTGAAACCCCGCCGATAGAGCGCATAGATTCAAAAACCTGGCGAATAAAGGGTACTGCGCCGCTGGATGAGGTTTCAAAGCAGCTGGGTGTCCTGCTTCCTGAAGATGATTATGAAACTTTTGGCGGGCTTGTGTTCGGACTTCTGGGAAACGTCCCCTGCGACGGCAGTACACCGGAAATTGAAGAGTACGGACTGAATATAAAAGTCAAAAAAATTAAGGACCGAAGGCTGGAAAGCGCTGTCGTATGCCTGTCAGACGTCAAAAAGCCGGATACGGCTGATGAACAGTGAGAAAAGCATTCACTCTCTGACATGTGAGACCTGCATCGGAAAACGTACCGGGCTGAAAAACCCCGGTACGTTTTGATGTGAAACACAATTCATTTTCATTTCATACAACGGTCAAAATGTATTATTTCGACTATATTTTGCTTGTATCGACAATATAAATATAATATAATTCAACCATAATACCCATCAGTTCTCCCTAACTGCAAATTAACTAATATTCTGGCAGTTTGCAGAACTGCTGCTGTAAAGGCAGGGGATCATATTCATTTTTCTCAGGTGTGGTCCGTTGTCACAAATGAAAAGTTGCACCAAGTTACTTTACTTAAAATCAAAGAAATGAGGGATAGCATTGAGAAGTCTGAAAGCAAAAATCATGCTTTGTTTCGCACCACTCTTCGCAGTTGCCTTTCTGGCGTTAGGTTGGGTAATATACAGCAAATCAGCCTCAATCATCGAATCAGAAGCAAGAAAATCCATTGCCAATGTTGCCTATCAGGGAGCCAAAACTGTCCAAAGCCGCATTAACGATGAACTCAATTCTCTTGAAACACTGGCTGCGGTACCTATGATATATGATTCAAGTATACCCATGGATGAAAAACTGTCAATACTCAGAAAAGAAGTTGAATACAAAGGGCATATAAGAATGGGCATAGCCGACAAAAACGGAATTATGGCAGCTACCGACGGTACTACCACCGATATCAGCGACAGAATTCATTTCACTAAACCAATTTCAGGTGAAAGCACTGTTTCCGATCCGATCATAAGCAAAAACGACGGATCGGTAATATTGGCCTTTGGCGTACCTATAAAAGAGAATGGCCAGGTTGTTGGCGTCCTGGTAGCAGTCAGAGACGGCAGTACTTTAAGCGATATCGTTGATGATATCACTTTTGCGCAGTCCGGCAGTTCCTTTTTAATAAATAAAAAAGGCACAATAATAGCCCATGACAATCAGGAACTGGTTACCAGCATGTATAATGCTGTTGAAAGCTCCACGGAAGATCCATCGGCTGTATCTCTTGCTCAGTTGGAGCAGCAGATGCTGGAAGGTGCAAACGGAAACGGGAACTATACACATGATGGCATTAATGAAATCGTAGGTTATGCACCTGTTACAGGGATGGACTGGTACCTGGCAGTAACTGCACCTGAAGATGAAGTTTATGCAGGCTTAAAAACGGTACAGGCATATATACCTGTTGCATCAGTGATATTCATCTTTATCGGCATCGCCTTCACTTTTGTTATCGCATCCAGCGTAACAAGGCCGATCATACGTGCTGTAAAACTGCTCAGCACAACGGCTGACGGAGATTTCACGCAGGAAATATCCCCGCGTGATTTGAGCAGGAAAGATGAGCTGGGACTGTTGGCAAGATCTATCGATAAAATGCAGAACTCCATAAAAAATGTTGTAAACGGCGTTATCAGGGAAGCAGAAAATGTCTCCGAAACGGTTGATATCACAACCAGGAGCATGAATGACCTCAGTTCGCATATCGAAGATGTCTCTGCTACTACAGAAGAGCTCTCCGCCGGCATGGAAGAAACAGCAGCATCCACAGAGGAAATGAGCGCCTCAGCATCAGAAATCGAAGCCGCTATTGACTCCTTGTCGTCAAAAGCCCAGGATGGCGCTTTACTCGCTGAAGAAATCAGCCGAAGAGCCAACAATCTCAAATCAACGGCAGCTGAATCACAGAAAAATGCAGCCGAAATTTACTCAAGCACTCATGAGAAGCTGAAAAACGCTATAGAGCAATCAAAATCGGTGGAACAGATAAACATTTTATCGAATGCCATACTGGACATAACAACACAAACCAATCTCCTGGCCCTGAATGCAGCTATTGAAGCAGCGAGAGCCGGAGAATCAGGAAAAGGTTTTGCTGTAGTGGCGGAAGAAATAAGGGTGTTGGCCGAAAACTCAAAGAAAGCCGTCAATGAAATACAAAATGTAACCAAAAACGTGGTATTATCGGTCGAGAACCTCTCTCAAAATTCGCAGGATATCCTCAGTTTTATCGATAAGACGGTAATCGGCGACTATAATTCAATGGTCAGCATAAGCAACCAGTACAACAAGGATGCTGAGCTTTTAAACAGCATTGTTACTGATTTCAGCGCTACAGCTGAACAATTGTCGGCTTCCATCCAGAACATGGTCAAAGCAATTCAGGAAATAACCCTGGCGAGCAACGACGGCGCAGACGAAACATCAAGCATAGCGCAAAAAGCGTCAGTCATCGTTGAAAAAGCAAATGAGGTAATCAAATGCTGCACGGCTTCCAGGGAAAGCTCACAAAAGCTGACCGGGCTGGTATCGAAATTTAAAGTGTGATAACGCCTGTTAACGGTGTAATGATCCCGTAGGCAAAGTATACCATTCACAGACTTTTTGGCAGTATATTGATTTAAAGCTATTTATCATCTTGACCCACAGACGGTTATAAGATAAGCTGTTCAGGCTTCTTATAACCGTCTCTTTTTGTTTTTATCCCCGTGGAGAAAGATGAGTCGTCTAACGGGCTATTCTTTAACGCTGCCGATGTTAACAGTTACAAAATACTTCTGAAGGAACGGATACACCACAAGGATGGGTACAGTCGCCACTATGGTCATGGCTGCTCGCAGCGAGTTCGGAGTTACCATGTTGCGGTTCGTATTTGATGCGTCGATATAATCCGGCTGCTTGATCCCCGTCTGCATCGATGAGGCTATTATTTTCATCATCTCATACTGCAGGGTGCTCAGTTCCTGCTTTGGTGCAAATATATAAGAATCAAACCATGAGTTCCAGGCTCCGACGGCAACCCACAGGGCCACAGTGGCCAAAACCGGCAAACACAGCGGGATAATTATGGTGAAATATATTTTGATTTCACTGGCACCGTCAATTCTCGCGGACTCCACAAGGGATGCCGGCAATGAATTAATATATGTGCGAATTACGATTACGTTGAAAGCTCCCACCAGTGCCGGAACTATATATACCCAGAAAGTATCGATCAGGCCCAGGCTGCGGTACAGAAAATATTGCGGTATCAGGCCTGCATTTATGTACATTGTCATTACCATAAATACTGTAAGGAACTTCCGGAAAACAAAATCCCTGTGGCTCAGAACATATGCAAGCAAACCCGAGAAAAACACGTTCAGCACCATCGTGATTACAGTACGTGCCACTGAGATCAAAAATGCGTTGAACACTTTATCTGTCTTAAAAATGCTTTGATAGTTAAAAAGCGTCCATTTTCTCGGCCAGAGGTAAATTGAGCCTTTTATGGAATCTCTCGCGTCATTGAACGAAATGACAAGTGTGTTCCAGAGCGGATACAGCATGACAACGATGATAATGCACATAAAGAGTACAATAATCGCATCAATAACCTTATCACCTTTTGATTTTTTCATTTCTTTTATACCTCCAAGGCGGAAAGTGCAGCTGAAACATTTTCTAAACCAGTTTTTCCTCGCCTACAAGTCCGGCGATTTTATTGCACAGCAGCAATATAATTGTACTGACCACTGTTTTGAACATTCCGGCTGCAGTTCCGAAAGCAAAACCACCTGATCTTCCGAAGCCTCTTTTCAGTACGAATATGTCAATCGTTTCCGAAACGTCAAGTACAAGGCCGTTCGTACCCAGAATAAACTGAATTTCAAAACCTGCATTAAGGATCCAGCCTGCATTTAGTATAAGGAGTACAATAATGGTCGATTTTATGCCCGGAAGGGTGACATGCCACATTCTGCCGAAACGTCCATACCCGTCTATTGCTGCGGCTTCGTACAGTGCCGGGTCGATAGAAGTTATTGCTGCCAAGTAGATGATACTGTTCCAGCCCATCGACTTCCATACATTTGTAAATCCGACAATCCACCAGAAATATTCGGGTTTTCCCATGAAATGAATCTTTTCTTTAATGAGTCCCAGCGCCATCAGCAATTCATTAAGGATTCCTCCGTCCATGGCAAGGATACTTGAAACCAGGCCACAGACAATGATCCATGAAAGGAAATGAGGCATATATGATATCGTTTGCACGATCTTCTTAAACGTACATAATTTCCCTGTAAGTTCATTTAAGAGTAATGCGAATCCGATGGCCGTTACAAATGACAGGACCAGATTGATTAAGCTCATCGCCAGGGTATTACGCATTATACGGTAAAAATCGGGGTCGGTGAACAGATTTTTAAAATGCTTGAAACCAACCCATTCCTGTTCAAAAAAGGACAAATGGGGCTTATAATTCTGGAACGCCATGGTAAGGCCCCACAGCGGCAGATATGAAAAAATAAAAAAGTAAACAAAATATGGGATTGAAATCAGAACTAACTCCTTCTGCCTGCCAACCTGTCTGAAGAACTCTTTCCTCGGGTTTGACATTTTCCCCCTGACTGGCACTTTGGCTGTAATATTGCCTGTGGCTGCTACTTCGGCTGTTTTATTATCTGATACTTTGACTAGCATATCTTTCATCCCCCCCAGCTCCGATTCTCAACCGGTTCATGATATCATACGGAAGAGGCGGCCGGCTTTGCGGCCGCCTCTTCTCATCGACTGAATGAAGAGCCGGTTATTTTTTGCGCAGACGTGCACGTATCTGTCGTTCCACTTCTTCCTCCATCGCCTTGTAGTCAACACTTTCATATCTCTGTGCGTACTCTTCCCAGGCGGCATCGAAATCGTCGGCCATGATTACGCCCGGCAGGTAGCGGTTCTGAATATCCGTTATCTGGTCAAATACCACTTTGGCGATATTGTCCTCTTCCATTGTGGAGAAGATCGACCATACTTCAGGATAGCCAGGATGGTCCATCATAGGCAGGAAGTCGGATTTGCTGTAGAAACCGTACTTCGTATAAAATTCCTTATCATACGGAGACTGGTTTTCAAGTCTTTCCTCGGGCTGCGTTGCTGCGCTGCAGGAGTTGCCGTTTGAATAGCGGCCTTCCAGTTTCGGGAACTGATCTCCTATGACAGCTCCGGAATTGGCGAGTCTCCAGTCAGGGTTATCGAAATTGGCTTTCTGTTCCGGAGTACGTCTGTAACGTCCATTTTCATCAACATAATAATCTTCGCCTTCGATACCCCAGTACATCAGGCGATGTACATCTTCTTCAAGCAATGTATCCATAAACTGAAGGGCACGCTCGACATCTTTGCATTTCACGCTGATGCCCATGCCGTTGCCACCTATGATGCCTTCGCTTCTCACCCTGTTATATGAAACAGGAGTACCGTCGTAGCTGATGCCAAGGGGGACATAAGTTCTCTCATACTTGCCTTCAGAAATCAGCACATCTTCGCCCTGCTGGAAGTTCCACTGCTGGTCGAACATAGCCAGTACACGGCCGGTGGAAATAACCGACAGATAATCATCATAGTTCCTGGAGAAGGTCTCAGGATGTATCAGGCCTTTCTTATACTCTTCATTGAGCTTTTTGTAATAGTCTCTTGCGTACCATTTATTCTGATATATTTCGACTTCAAGAGTATCGGGATTGACAACGACATCGCCTTCGTTGCGTCCGCCGATCAAATGCTGCGGAGCATTTTTAAGACAGAAGGAGCGCCAGTCCTGTGAATGAATTTCAAACGGCAGAACAGGCTGTCCGTCAATGGTTGGATGCTCTTTCGCATAACGCTCCAGCAAATCAAAGAATTCGTCAAGTGTCTTTGGATGTGAATATCCGTCCCAGGCCAGCACGTCTTTCTGGATCCAGAAAGCGGGGCCGTTGTAATCTGCTTCGTAGAAGTCGTCCTGTCCGTCTTCGAGCCTGTACTGGCGGCTCCAGATGTCCATTATGTATATTTTCCCGTCTGTTGATACACTGCGCAGAACATCAAGGTAGGGTTCATAATGCTTCCAAAGATTGGGGTAATTGGGGAGGTATTCATCAACTGCAACAAATGAGCCGGCATTCAGGAATCTTCCTCTTGCCTGTCCCGGATTGATCAAATCAGGATAATCACCGCTGGCGATCATGATTCCGACTTTTTGCTCCATATCACCAACAAGGAATTCAAATTCAAGGGTTACACCCGTGATTTCCTGGAGCTTTTTAACAACCTTGTTGTCTTTCGGCGGAGCCTCTCCGGGGTTGGCCACAAACATCGTGAAGGTTATTGGTTCAAGCTTTTTCTCAGTTGTGTCATCGGATGACGAATCCTGACCCTGGGTGGTTTCTGTGTTGTCCGGCTGATCAGCGTCAGCTTGATCTGTTTCTTTCCTGCTACATGCAGAAAGGACGGAAACAAGCATGACAAAAACCAGCAGCAACGCGAGAATTTTTGTGTTCCTCATTATTTGATCCCCTTTCTTTAATTTTTTTTGGGTTTTAAAACTTGTTAAATTCACTGATTTTTGTATATTTCTATATATACGATATTCAGAAAAATGACTTGTCATGATGCTTAAATTCCATAATTAACTATCTTTGTATAATTTATTATATTCGGATGTATTCGCCTGTTTTTTGTGTAACGATTTCCTGCATGCCCGGTGTTCCGGATGCGGATTGACAAAGTCAGTCGAACATGTTAGACTGATTACAGTCTAACATGTTCGACTGGAGATGAATACCGATGGATAATGAAATTTCACTCAGCAATGCAGACTATCGCCTGATGGATATCGTATGGGATGTGCAGCCAATCTCATCACCGGAGTTGTGCAGGCTGGCTGAGGCAAAGCTGGGCTGGAAGCGCACCACAACGTATACTGTCATCAAGCGCCTGTGCAAAAAAGGGTATATGCAAAACAAGGATACCATCGTGAATGCCCTTATCGGCCGGGATCAGGTACGTCGTGCTGAAGGACGGCAGCTGCTTGACCGCAGCTTTGACGGTTCCCTGCCCAAATTTATTGCAGCGTTTCTCGACAGCGGAATGGTTAGTGAAGAAGAAACCCGTGAAATCAAAAAACTTCTGGACGAATACCAGAGGAGGCTGTGATGTTCGATTTATTTATCATTATACTGAATATGAGTATTACTGCGTCGTTTACAATGCTGGCGGTTATTTTGCTCAGGCTGTTGCTCAGGAAAGCGCCAAAATGGATATCTTACGCCCTGTGGAGTATCGTGTTGTTCAGGCTCGTTTGTCCATTTTCTTTCACTTCCGGGCTTTCTTTACTGGGAGGTATCGGTGTACCTGCATCGGAAAACGGGACTATCCGATATATCCCGGATAACACTGCTGTACCCGATATCTATCCGACAGTTGTAAATGTGACTGAAGCAGTAAGCGATCCCCTTCCTGCTGATGGTGTTCAGCCCGCTGTCCGCTGCCCCGGATCTTCCGGGGCGCTCACAACGATTTTGCCGGTACTTTGGCTCATTGGCGTTGCCGTTATGCTTATCTGCAGCATTTTATCATATATTTCTCTGAAACGCCGCTTATCAGATGCTACACTGTTTGAAGGCAATGTATACGAAACAGATGCGGTCAAATCTCCTATCGTGTGCGGTCTGATAAAACCCCGTATCTATCTGCCGGTCGGATTGCCGGAAACTGACCGCGGATACGTTCTTCTGCATGAACGCACTCATATAATGCGCCGGGATTATCTTGCAAAACCCATGGCCTTTCTGGTACTGTCCATACACTGGTTTAACCCTTTGGTCTGGCTGTCGTTCAGGCTTATAAGCCACGACATGGAAATGAGCTGTGATGAAATGGTGATACGCAAACTTGATATGAAAGGCAGAGCAGGCTATTCCGCAGCACTTATGCGTCTCGCTGTAAGGCGGCCAATTCCCGCAGGAAGTCCTCTGGCATTCGGAGAAAGCAATGCGAAAAAACGCATAAAAAATATCCTCAGTTACAAAAAGCCCACATTCCTGGCAACCGCAGCTGCGGTTATTACTGCAATTGCTGCCGCAGTTTGCCTGCTGGCAAATCCGTCCTATAAATTTAATCCGGACAAGAACAGCATATCTTCTGCCAAAACATATGATTTCAGGTTCAACTATGATGAGCCTTACACCAGAGAACTGTCGGATGTCGAAATTGAAGAACTGCAATCAAGACTGTCCATGGTATCCGGCATGAGGCACAGTAATAAATATGGCGGGCTGACTCCACTCTATTTTATCGACGTCGTGCTTGACGATGGAACCTGTATTAAAATCTGCGGATATTCGCATACAGGTGATATGCTTGATATCAGATATAATGGCAGGACGTACCGTTTCAGTGATTCTGATTTTGCTTCTTATGTAGACAGAATTTGTGCAGGCAAAAACATATCAAAGGCCATTGACATATCGCAAACTTCTCCTGATACTTCTTCGCCAAATGAACTCCAGGATACAGGCATTCCCGGATCTGATATTACAGATGATACCGGCCCTTCCATAAAAGAAAACGAAACTCTGCGAGCGGACTCCCCGGACGGGAAATACCGTGCTGAGGCATATGGCACAAATAAAGGCATTACCGCCGGCGGACTTTATCCTTATGAAGGTGTGCGTATAATCCGGAACGCGGATGAAACGGTAATATGGAACGGAGACGGATACTATCTTGTTGAGTTTTTTATGGAGCAGCAACAGTAAGTATGTTGCCATATCGGGAACAGCAAGGATTTACGGGGTATGCTTCATTGTGGACGCAGATACCGGAAAAGTCATCGAACTGCCCGATGCCGATACACTCTCTGCGCAGATGGATGCCGCATCGCAGCCGGCTTCCAGCCGTCCTGATCCATATTTCATGGCAGCTGAATGGATCAATGATACAACAATACGCGTCAACTACCGCTGGACAGCTCAGGAAGGTGAAAACGAAGTGTCCGGAACGTACGATTACGATACCGCCAGGGGCAATATTGTGTCAAACACCTCAAAAATCGGTGGCCCGCCCGGTTGAACCACCCGTGGCACGGTGACAGGCAGCTTGTCCCTTTTGATTGAGGAGGATTCCTCATGCGACTCATCAACTTATTAGTTATACCCGGTTACTTGTCAACCTGTTATGACACCCTGCAGAACATATCAGCCTGCATTTTTGCCAATTTTGCTTTTCTCTTCTTCAATAATTCTTTTATCGAGCCGTTCAAAAAGAATCGAAATATCAGGTAACTTTAGTCCTTCCCTGACATATTGCGGTTTCCATTTCCTGCTCAAATTAAGCCAGTTAACTATTTTCTGCGAAGAGAACGGCAAAAACGGCTCCAATAATACAGCCAGGTTTGCTGTCGTTGTATTTGTCCAGGAAGGCCAGTGTTCTGTCCCCGTGTCCCTACTTCCAAATTTTCATATTCATTCTGCGGGCACCGAGGGAGTTTATCCTGCCGTATTTTTCGATGACCTCCTGTCCTTTTTCACCCTTCAGGAATACTATATCGCCGGGGCTTACGAATTTATTCCAGTATTTTTTGAAGACCAGGGCCTTCTCTTTGACGCCGAATACCTCGGGCAGCGGATGGTAGGCTGAAAGCATCGGAGAATATTTATCGGTGCTGTATCTGAACAAATAAATGAATTTATCAAATCTGCTTTCGGGGACAAATACTTCAAACCTCTGTATTGCATACCTTTGATTCTCTATCGGAGCAAAAACCTGTGAAAGTGATGCGGAAAAAAGGCCGGAATCCGTATCATTTCCGTTTAAATATACCCTTACGGTCCCGTCTGTTCTTTCGGTTATTACTATATCCTCTTCCTTTGCTTCCGGGCTTATCATCTCACACTCCAAAAGCGCATTAAGGGTACACCTTGCGATATCATAGACGGATGATCGTGCTGACAGCTGAAAGAAATTGTCTTTTCCATAAGTCCACACATCCTTCAGCCCTGCGTATGACTTACAGCCCAGGTATGCCGAAATGCCCAGCAAAGGAACAACAGCAGGCATTACCGATACGGCGGCAGCTCCGGCCGCCGCGGCTGACAGGATTGTTCCTGAAACCTTCAGTGCACTGCTGATGACTTTCTTTTTCAGGATACTTCTCTCATTTGGAAGCACGCTGCCATCCTTCATGTTTACAGGCTTCAGCAGCTTTATTTCACAACAGCCCAGCTCCCTGTTATCATAGGGTTCTCCAACCTTCCAGGCATCATAGGCCTTTGCCCTGTTAATTGCTGCATTGAGCATCTTTTCGTTTATAACCCTTATATTTTCGTCGTTCAGTTCAGATCCAATTTCGCCAAGTACAGGATCGATATGATTGACACCCATCTGTATCTGTCCGTCATCGCAGATGCCATAGAACTGATCATGCTTTTTGTACAGCCTCTTAAGGTCGTTGCAGCCTTTTTCCATACCAGGTGCAATACAAATGACATCCCAGTTATCCGAGACCTTTTTCGGATCGTCATCGGATTTTCTGATGCTTCTGCCCCTCAGCTGATTAACTGACGCATAAGTCGTCATTACCGACAAATCTATAAGCGTGTTCAGGTTCAGTGTATCCCAGCCCTCGCTCAGTAACCCCCTTGTCCCGACCATGCATTTGGTGACACCTGTTTCAAAAAGATATGTGGTAAAAAGTACGGCAGTCCTTGAACTCCAGTCTTTCCCGGAGCCTTCCACAAATATGAATTTATCGAATTCGACCGGTTTTAATGCAAAATCTATTTCGAGGGATCTCTCTTTTGCCCACTTCAGGCCAAGCCTGATATATTCGTCTGCCAGATCATCATCACAAATCAGGCTTTTGCCGGTGACCATTACAGGATTAAGCTTATCGGTCATCTGATCGGATACAAGTACCTTCATTACACTAATAGCGCCGCCGCATTTATCATCGATTACGTTTTCGGCTTTTTTCAGCGATATTGCATTGGATATTTCAAAATCAGTAATTATTGCAGCTCTTATTTTATCTCCGCATGCTGACATTTCAGTCTTCAATATTTCCTTAACCGCTTCAAGCTTGCTCCTGCTGTATGCCAAAACCCTGTCCATCAGGGAACTGTGCGCCCTTATCCCTTTTTCAGTCAGTATATATCCCATGTCCCTCAGAGCATCCCTGATTTCAGTATAAAGACTGCTGTCACTCTCATTCGGGCTCAGTTTCAGGAGATTCAGGGCGTAATCCTCAATAAGGCAGATCCAGTCATCAAGTGTCAGTGGCTCATACATATTCTCTGTAACGGTAATATCCAATGGAATTTTATAGTTTTTGTGCAGCAGGAATTTAACACCTGCAATTGCGAAATTGGGCCTTGAATTAATGAACTTTGTCCATGTCTGAGTTTCCCCGGAAATAAGCTTTCTTTTTATGATCCTGTCAACGATCCAGAAATAGAAATCACTGTTTTCCCGGTTGAATTTGTCCACCAGCGATTTGAATTTTTTATGGCAGTTCCTGATGTAGTCAAGTTCCGTCGGGGTTGGTCTGCAAAAATACACAAGATCCTGGAACGGTGCCAGCATCCCGTCTTTTATAACTGCCGGCGTCGGTATCTGAAAATCTATCTCTCCAAACAAGCTTGTATAATGCAGAATATCTTCGTTATTTTCATCAACCGGCGGTGTGGCTGTCATACCAATTATGTACTTAACGCCTATCCTGGTTACTATCTCCTTCATAACAAGAGCCCAGTAGTTCTGAAGGTGATGGCACTCGTCAAAAATTACCGTTTTGATTTTGCATTTTTTTAATTCGTTTATCAGTTTTATCGTATTGGGATGAAGTATTTTCGATAAATCACAGTCAGCCTCATTAAGATAATTCTGCCTCAGTTTTTTATTATATTTTGAAATCTCGGATCTGTATAAACCGGGGTTTGACTCCCTCATCCTGCAGATTCTCAGAAGGGCTTCCTCTATACTTATATTCTGGCTTTGGCTCACTGTTTCAGCCCATTTGTTTTCAGCCATTCTGACAACAGCGTCATCGTCGCCGCACGGCACACTCAGCATCTGATACGTAAAAACGTTTATAGACTTAAGATTCTGCGTGTCAGTGTTTATCTCTTTGTAAAGCTCATCTGCCCTGTCTTCAGGAAGAAACAACCTGAACTTTTCAGTCCATTGTCCCTGTATCGTTGTATTCGGGCAGATTACTACTGCCGGAACACCAAGCCTTTTGGCTATTTCCAGGCCAACGATTGTCTTTCCCGAGCCTGGCGGTGATACCAGATGGAACCTGAACAACCTGCTTTTGCTGGATTTCAGCTTATCATCGAATTTCTCAAGCATCAATTGCTGATGCTTTCTGAAGTCATATTTGAATTTCATTACATCAAAAATATCCATACTTTTATCTCTCTCAAAGCAAATAAAGCTGAAAGCTCTCGGTCTGGGCGAACCTTACAGTCCCAAATATTAAGGATTATTTCATGCTGCTTTCATCGATAACATTACGGAGAGCTTCCGCTTCATTAATGATCTCATCACAGGCAGACCCGCCTGACAACTTATCAGCGCATAAGTAGAACTGTGTATTCAGACTGTTTATCAAAGAATAAACTCTTTTTATCTTTGCATCCATTTCGAGCGCCTGCGTATAAACATTTCCGGAATGATTATCCTTTTTGGCTGAAGTATATGTCTCTATGAGTCTGAAGTACACCGGAATGAGTTCAAGCAGCTTTTTTGCAAGCAATTCCTGTGCAGCAGTAATATCTGCAGCTTTCACCGTGTCCAGCAGCTTTGATTTCAGATCTGTAATTTCTACCATTTCGCGTCCGAAATCAAGCCTGCATTTATGAAAAGCTCTTTCAAAAGCAGCATTGCAAACATCATTAAGACGTTCGAATTCATCTTTGCTGTCCTTTTTTCTTTTAAACAGGCCGGACAACCTCATAACAACCCTCACCAACCTGTCATGTGCAATGACCTGTAATATGGCAATTGATTATAAATTGCCCACCATTATCCATGTTATAAATAAAGATTATCAAATCAGCGGCCCATGTCAAGGAAAATTTTCAATTTCTATTTGACATACTGCGTTATAAATTTCTTTGATTTGCAGATTCCCGTATATCCCTCATATGTTAAAAAGCAGGAAAATTTGTCCCCGAACAAAAAATTCATACAGCAAAGTGCTATAATAAATAATGTCAGGTAATGTCAGGCCTGGTAACCTTGCATTTATATTTCATCAACTGGAGGTTATTATGAAATATTACGTAGATGCTAATGCCGCAAATGACGGCAACGGTTCCATTGACAGACCATTCCGGAGAATCGGAGAAGCCGCGAAGCTCGCGCTCCCCGGTGATGAAGTGCTGGTAGCGCCGGGAATTTACAGGGAATATGTAGATCCGGCCCATTCCGGTACTGAAGACGCCCGTATAACTTATATCAGTACCAAACCTCTTGGTGCGGTTATCACAGGCGCAGAACAGGTAAAAGAATGGAAGCATTACAAAGGGAATGTCTGGGTATGCCGGATCGCAAACAGTTTATTCGGCGATTATAACCCTTACACAACTCTGGTGTACGGAGACTGGTATTTTGCAACGCCGGACAAACATACCGGCTGTGTTTATCTGAATGGCAAAGCGATGTACGAAGCCACGACTTTGGAAGAGTGCATCAAAGGCGGCGTTTACGAATGCAGCTGGGTACCTGAGGATTCCATTTACAAATGGTATACCGAACAGGACACAGATGCTGATGAAACGATTATTTATGCAAACTTCCAGGGGCTGAACCCCAATGATGAAAATGTTGAGATCAATGTCCGCCGCAGATGCTTTATGCCTTCAAAAACAGGAGTCGGCTACCATACTGTCAGAGGGTTCAGGATAGACAAGGCCGCCACCACCTGGGCACCTCCTGCAGCTTTCCAGGACGGCATGATCGGGCCACACTGGAGCAAAGGATGGATCATTGAAGACTGCGAGATTTCAAACAGCAAGTGCGCCGGCATTTCTCTCGGCAAATATCTTGATCCCGACAACGAGCATTACTTTACAAACAAACATGTAAAGAGTCCTACCCAGATGGAGCGCGATGCGGTCTGCCGCGGCCAGTATCACGGATGGCTGAAAGAAAACATAGGCAGTCATATAATTCGCCGCTGCAATATCCATCACTGTGAACAGGGCGGCATTATTGGCCGTATGGGTGGCGTGTTCAGCATCATTGAGGATAACCATATCCACCACATCAATAACATGATGGAACTTGGCGGAGCAGAAATTGCCGGCATTAAAATGCACGCAGCCATTGATGTTATCATTCGCCGCAATCACATTCACCACTGTACAATGGGCATCTGGTGTGACTGGGAAGCACAGGGCACACGTATTACCCAGAACCTGCTTCATGATAACCAGCGGCCGCCATATGCCAAAAACCTTCCCGGAAGCATGATGTCTCAGGATATATTTGTAGAAGTAAGCCACGGCCCGACACTGATAGACAACAACATCCTGCTTTCAGGCGTCAGCCTTCGTATCGCGACACAGGGCGTTGCCATGGTACACAACCTGATCTGCGGCGCATTTACCAGCGTAGGTGCAGGAACAGGAACGCGCTACACGCCATACCACATACCGCACAGGACAGAAGTGATGGGCTTTATGACCATTCTTCACGGTGACGACCGCTTCTACAACAATATCTTTGTCCAGAAGTGGCCCTGCGAAGACTATGTAATCCACCACGACCAGGATTCGGGTACCAGTAAGGAAAACCGGCAGGTCGGCACGCACGTTTTCGATGAATACCCGAACTATGATGAATGGATATCGCAGTTTGATTTCTCACAGCGTCCCAACATGATGGCATTGGAGCCCGTCCATTCAGGTCATCTGCCGGTCTGGAGCGAAGGCAACGTATATCTCAACGGTGCCAGGCCATGGAAAAAGGAAGTCAACAGTCTGACCGCAGAAAAATGCGATAAGGAACTTAGAATAGAACTGGTGGAAAAAGACGGCGAATATTATCTTGACACAAATATATACGATTACATCAGGGATTTCAGCAGCCGGATGATCAGCACCATGGTACTCGGCAAAGCTTTCGAGCCGGAGGAATACTACGAGAACCCGGACGGAACTCCTATCCGCTTTGATACCGACTACTTCGGAAACCACCGCGGAGTCCGCGTTATCCCGGGCCCGTTCGCCTCACCATCTGAAAACATCAAGCTGTAATTGTATCAGGAACAGGGGGACAGGTACATTGTACCGGATAGCCAGCGGCTGCCGGGGCAATGTACCTGTCCCCCTGTTCAGCATCAGTCGATATTTATCTCCAGCAAAATCGGAGCATGATCCTGTCTCGGGCCGGAATCGATAACTTCTGATTTCGTGACTTTATCTGCAATACGATCACTGACCAGCCAATAGTCAATTCTCCAGCCGGAATTGTTAATTTTGCTTGTTCTGATACGCTGAGACCACCAGGTATAAACCCCTGTCACATCACCATGGATGTAGCGGAATGTGTCTGTAAACCCCCTGCCAAGCAAGTTGTTGAATCCCTCGCGCTCCTCATCGGTGAAACCGGCTGAATGATGGTTGCTGTCAGGATGAGCCAGGTCTATTTCTCTATACGCTACATTAAAATCTCCTCCTGCGGCTACAGGTTTTACAGCATCCAGGGATGAAAGATAGTCTGCAAACTTTTTATCCCAAAGCTGGCGATCTCCCAAACGGTTAAGGTTTTCCCCTGCATTCGGCGTATAAACCTGTGTCAGGAAAAAGCGCTCAAACTCCAGTGTAATTATACGTCCCTCACTGTCCATGGTACCTGGAGCCCCAATTTTAGGATAAGTAACAGACGGGGTCAGCTTATTTTTATATAAAAACATTGTGCCTGCATAGCTCTTCCGTGCAGGTTCTACAGAGCAGCTCCATGCAAAAGCATATTCCTGAAACATGTTTTGCAGGAATTCCAGGTGCTTTTTTTCAGGGCCGCCGCATGGCAGCTTTGTTTCCTGCAAAGCGATAACGTCCGGACAGTGTTCTCTGACCGTGTTCAAAACTTTCCGGGTTAATTCACTGCGTTCCGAAGTTCCCGATAATGCCGCATTTATTGAATCAATATTCCATGAAATAAATTTCAATATTATTCCCCCTGTACAGCAATTATTGGGCCGAGGCAAACCGTCCTGTCACTCTGCTCAAGTATGTAAATCAATTATATCAAATATTCTTATCAACGGACAGGGATGTAACGCCGGCTTTACTTTTCCGGTACGTTGCCTCCGTAATGGACAGATGAGGAGATGTTACGGATATAAAGCATGTGTTCCATGGATTACATCTGTTGTCTTAAACACAAGCCCTTGATTCATAATTTAGATCTGAATTCAAATATCTCAATGAGGCGGGTTATATACCCGCCTCATTGAAACACTTACATCACTGAAAGCACATTACCGGCTCATTGCAAAGCCGTCAGTATGCGCCGGAGGATCGTTGCGATCTCGGCGTATGTCATTTCCTTCTTCGGCATAAATGCAACTCTGCCGTCATTTGTGGGAATGCCCTTTATTAATCCCTGTCTGGTCAGACTGTGGATGTAATCTCCGGACCAGGCAGCAAAGCTTTCCTCATCGGCAAAAGTAATGTCTGCGTCCGTTTTTCCCCTGAACGCTTTATAGTATTCAAGGTATCTGATTATCGTAGCACATACCTCTTCCCTCGAAATATTCTTTTCCGGCCTGAATGTTCCATCGCCATATCCGGTTATTATACCTTCTGCATATGCCCAGTTGAGATATGCCTTATACTCTGAATCGTCAGAAACGTCCGAAAAACGTGACGGCTCCTTCGAATAAGGTGCAATATCAAGGCCGCAGGTCGCCCGTGCAAGGAACCTGATCAGATCCCCCCTCGTCAGGAATGCATTCGGTCTGAATGTCCTTTCGGTAATAACCTCCGTTCTTTGTTTACTCTTCAATATTATAACACTTGATGTAAAGATTGCTCAAAATTTATACCAATGCATTTCTGACTTGTTAACCAATGAAAGCCTTATGTCACATTACATCAATAATGGAAGATACAGCAAGAATTAATGTCATGCCGCAGAAATAATGCATAAGATATGTAATATGTTTTTTACGGAACAAGTATTAGAATTAAATGTTTAGATTAATAGATCAGAATCAGTGTAATAAAAGGAACGGATTACGATAAGTTTATCCCGGAGTTGCTGAACAAAGGGACTGGTACATTTTCCCTGCCCGGGCAATGAACCTGTCCCTGTGTCAACTAGAATCTGATTGTTCTGGGCTGTTCGGTAAATGAATAGAATGTAGCTGTTGCGTCCTTAAAGCAGAGAACTTCTGTATTGTCGTCTTCCGCTGAATACATGGACTTAAGCTCCGGATAGTTGTCGAGCATATGCTTTTTTGCCTCGATCCTGTCATCCCTGACAAGCTCACCTGAAACCCTGAGCCATTTTCCATCGGCAAAAGCACAGATCTCTGCCTTAGGATTTGCCCGGAGCTGCTTTGATACTTTTTTCACCTTGCCTGTCTGGATATAAAGCTTGCCCTCAAAGATATCCACTGTTCCAAACGGCCTTACTCTTGGCTGATCTCCTTCCACAGTAGCAAGATAATAAGTTCCGCATTTCTTCAGGAATTCATAAACTTCCTCCATTTTATCTTCCTCCTGCTTATCTGATAGTTAACATACTCTTTGGTTTACTCTTCAATATTAATATTATAGCACCTGATACACAGATTGCTCAAATTTATACAAATGCTCCAGCCGGGTCAGTATATTCTGCCTCCGACCTGCCGGTATCATTCATGCCATTATCAGCCTCCATAAGCTTAAACCTGCCTATCATTTCCTGCAGCAATTCTGCCTAACCTGCAAGCTCTTCACTGGCAGCAGCCGTTTCCTCTGCTGTTGCAGAATTAGTCTGCACGACACTGGATACCTGGATTATTCCCTGATTTATCTGGCTTATCCCTGTTGCCTGTTCATTGGATGCTGTTGCTATGTCATTGATAAGTGCATATACTTCATCAATTTCTTTGACTATTTTACTGAGGAAACCGGACGTCTCACCCGCTATCTTCGTCCCTTCCGTTACCTTGCTGATTGAATTTTCTATCAGCTCTGTCGTTTCCTTTGCAGCATCCGCGGATTTTGCCGCAAGTGTCCTTACTTCTTCTGCCACTACGGCAAATCCTTTCCCGTATTGTCCCGCCCTCGCGGCCTCCACCGCCGCATTCAGAGCGAGTATATTGGTCTGGAATGCTATATCATCGATTACTTTTATTATTTTGTTTATATTTTTGGATGAAATATTGATTTCTTCCATGGCTTTCAGCATTTCACCCATTTGTCTGCTTCCCTCATCAGCGCTGATCTTCACTCCTCTTGTCAGTTCATTGGCTTTATTCGCATTTTTAGCGTTATTGTCAGTCTGTGACGCAATTTCTTCAAGGGAAGCCGTAAGCTGTTCAATGGAAGTGGCCTGTTCAGTGGCGCCTTGTGAAAGAACTGTACTGGAATCAGATATTTGCTTGGATCCGCTGGCTACCTGCTCGGACGAAACAGCTATTTTAGCCATTGAATCATTTATCCTGTCAATCATTTCAATTAATGCTTTTCCGAGGACATCCCTGTCTGAACGGAGTTCAACCGCCATGGAGAAATCTCCTTCGGCCATTCTCTCAGCAAGATGCGCCTGTTCCCGTATAGTATCCGCCAAAGTTCTGAAAGCCTTTGCCAGTTTTCCTGTTTCATCATTGCTGTTATTTTCAATATTGACATCTATGTCGCCAACTGCCAGTCTGTCGGCAATCTCAACCATATGATTGATTGGCCTGCTTATTGCTCTGGAAATAATTATTCCCAAAAATACCGCAAACGCCACACCTGCAACAGATAGTATTCCCATCGTGACCTTTACTCTCATAGACGTGTTAATAATGTTATCATACTGCTTTGCTCCATTTTTTGCCCTTGTATCGATAAGCCCCTGCAATCCGTCCTGGACAGCCGCTGCAGCATTGGTCATGCCATCTCCTAACAATACGGCAGCTGCCTCGTCTTTTTTGCCGTCCTGGACCAGTTCGATTACCTCATTCAAAATAGGAAGGTAGGTTTCATATGCAGTAACAAAATTCTCATAATATCCTCTTCCGGTCTCGGTAGCTATAGTTTTCTCATACTCAGTCAATATCTCTTTGATTTCTTCTGAGCGTTCCGCGATATCATTGATCCTTTGCTCAATCTCTGCTTTGGATTCTATGAGCAGCAGGTTACGGGTTTCAACACGATTTTCCTGGTATAAGTTCAACGCACCGGATACCTGCCTGATCGGTACGGTTGCATATGAATACAGATAATCAGCATTATCGCTTACATCATTTAAACTTAATACTCCGGTTATGCCTATTATCCCTGCCAATACAGCAACAAAAAGAAAGCCGATTATAAGTTTTGCCGATATTTTTAAATTTCTGTACCAGTTCATACTTATGCCTCCTGTTTTTACGCTTATGATGTCTCATTTACATGTCTTCTCTATATGTATCCCTGTGTGTACTCCCGTTTTTGCTCATCCCCCTTTGGGCGGCTTCTCCGTGATAATATAGACCGAATGCCGGTCTTTTTTTTGACCAGATAAGCTTATATCGATTGTTAAAAATTCGACAATTTTCGACATATGAGAAAAATATAGCATATAAGTCCTTCCCTTTTCAATATTTTTATTGCTTATTTATCCTCAGTTTCGAAAGTTTTCCGGTCAAAACGCATAGCTGTCCGGAACTGCTGAAAAAATCATTTCCCCAGGCAGGTGGAACAGTACTTCATTAAAGCAGAACAGCCCTCTCCCGTGAAGAAATACTCAACTGCCCCCGAACCTTGCGCTGTAATCATCAATTACAGATATTTTAATGTTTTTTATGCCGGCTCATACCGTTCATCTAATCATGAATTAACTTCTTTATCCCCAATCTTATCCAATGCATTAATGTCTTCATATGTCAGCAGCTTCTCACAGTCAAGCAGCAGTTTTACATCATTACCGGTTTTGCCGATGTTTTTTACAAAACGGTTCTTATGTTTCTGATACAGCTGCGGTAATTCAGAAATGTCCGATTCGTTAATGACAGCTACTTCCGATACGCCATCCACAATAAGACCTACCGGCATCTCCATAATATCAATGACAATGATACAGGTCCGGTCGTTATACTCCTTTTCCTTTTTCCCGAAACGTATACGGACATCCATAACAGGAATGATCTTACCTCTTAAATTGATAATACCTTTCAAATAATCAGGCAGGCCCGATACTTCTGTGATTTTCTGGATTCCGATGATTTCGGTCACATATTGTATTCCGATACCATAGCTTTCATTATCAATAGAAAATAATAAATATCTTCCTTTTTGTGTGTCTTCCTCCGCTAAAACAGTCTGCATGTCAGTCATTTTGTATACTCCTTTCCCAGAAATATAAAATACAGGTATACTGCCAATGAATTGTCCGGCCAGGCCGGTAATACCAGGGAAAATCTAATGCCCCGGCCAACGTGCAACGCATAGCCTGCAATCCGTCTGATATTAACAGGTCTTTTGATGTACCAGGCAAAAATTCTGCTCCATTAGATTTGCCCAATAAACTATCGGTAAAGACAACAACGACAGATCAGCAATTTACACTCGGACAGCATTAATCGCCAATATTATACAGAGAATATTTCACATCCGTCATGAAGATTGCGAATTTTAACCATTCATATAATTCGACATTTTTCGACGCAAAATTAACAGATTTATTTTTAGTATTTAAAGTCCTGTGTTATTCAAAAAGGTAAGCAGTCATTGTCAGTGACCCAAGTTCACAGGATTTATTAAAGACGCTTATTTTATCATTTTCATCCGACGCCCCGAGTACATACAAAAGGGGATAAAAGTGATCCGGGGTCGGCACTGCCAGCTTTGCAATATCGCCAAGTTCCCTGAACTTCAGTATATTCTCGTGGTTCCTGCTGAGAACGTTTTCATACACATAATCATCAAATTCATATGCCCAATCGAACCCCTTGTTAGCTTTATGCCAGTCGACAAGCCACAGGTTATGGACCACATTCCCTGTGCCGAATATAAGCACTCCCTGGTTCCGCAAGGCACTAAGTTTTCTGCCGATTTTGTAATGTTCCTCAGGAGGTGCATAAGCATCTACACTGATCTGAAACACAGGAATATCTCTGCCGGGATACATATGTACCAGTACTGACCACGTTCCGTGATCGATGCCCCAGGAATTATCAAATTCCGTTTCCTTTGAAATCAGCTTGCTGCAAACTTCCGCTGTTTCCGGTGAACCTTTTGTATCGTATTTAACTCCATACAGTTCATCCGGGAAGCCATACATGTCATATATGGTTTTGTTATTTTTCCCGTTCATAATTTTGGTACCCTTCGTAAACCAATGTGCTGAAACAGATATTATCACCTCAGGCTTCGGTATCCTTTCGGCAATATTCCTCCATGCCCTTGTATAAGTGTTGTCTTCAATTGCATTCATCGGTGATCCATGTCCTGCAAATAAGACAGGCATCCTTGGCATCGAATAACACATCCCTTTCTTTACGGATACTTCGATGTGAATATGATTTCACATCATTTCTGCACTATTCTTTCCTGTATCGTAACCTTCACCATATCTCCCGGTTGTTTTGCGATTTTCGCACGGATTTCCTTTCTTATCCCGACTATATAACATGGTATTTTCTCCCTGTGCCAGTTCACGTGGGATAATGTACCTGTCCCGCTGTCCCTACTTGTGCTTCCTGACCCTGGCGTATTCAATGGCTTCCTTTCCCGTTATATGTTCGATATCAATCGCAATGATATATGCATTACTGCACGTGTTTATTTCGTTTTGTCTGGCTTCTTCAGGCTGATCGCCTGAATACTTGTCCACCAGAGCCCTGAAAGCTTCCCGGTATTCTTCGCCCTCTGTTATTCTTGCTTTTCCAAAAGCAATAACGCTGCGGTAATAAGTAGTAAATTTTTCACTGACCACCGTATCTTCACCTATTACCGAAAATGAAACCTTGGGATTCCTCAAAACAGCATCTATTTTATGTCCTGTTTTTGCTGTATGAAAATAAATTTTACCGTTATAATACACATAACTGAGAGGGACCGCATAGGGATAGCCTTCATCACCTATACAGGCCATGACGCCATTTGTACATCTTTTCATTACAGCTTCAGTCTCTTCTATTGATAATAACTGATTAATTCTCCTCATTTCTCTGAACATCTCTGACTTCCTCTCCATAATTCATTTCTGCCGGGTCCCTGAAGTCCATTGCTTCGCTTTTATATTATCACGCATAATCTACGTTAATCAAACAATATCATTTGATGCTTTTCTTATTTCTTTTATATAACCAAAAAAAACATCCCCTGCCTATACGGGGATGTTCTCTGCTTTTTGTCCGCCGGACCTCCTTCTTTTTTTTCTTTTTTCCCGGCTGCTATCATGGTCTTTGCTGTAATAATAATAGCTGTAGTACTTTCTGTTCGCACCTTTATCCAACCTGTTAAGTACAACTCCGAATATATTCGCATTTACATTGACGAGCGCCTCCTTCGCCTTTTTCAGCGCTTCACCGGATACATGTCCTGAGTTTGCAACAAGTATGGTACCGTCAACCATCGTCGAAATGACCGCAGCATCAGTTACATTACCGACAGGCGGGGCATCCATAAAAATGTAGTCAAAATCATTGATCACATCTTTTACAAACTGCCTCATCGTATTGGATGCAAGCAGTTCCGAAGGATTTGGAGGAATTGTGCCGCATGGCAGTATATAAAGATTCGGTACATCGCATTCTTTAATATACTTTCTGTAGTCATCATGGCAGGCAATAATATTTGTCAAGCCTTCTGTACCAGGTACATCAAACATCCTGTGCAGCTGCGGTTTCCTCAGGTCACAATCTATCAGAAGCACTTTCTTGTCCGCCTGGGCAAAAGTCACTGCCAGGTTGGCAATTGTAGTCGTTTTGCCTTCCATGGGATTTGAACTGGTTATAACGAATGATTTCATCTGCCTGTCGACACATGAAAACTGTATATTGGTCCTTAAAACCCTATATGCTTCTGAAACTAACGATTTGGGATCTTTATGTGTTACCAGTGTACAACTTTCAACCATTACTGCCTCTCCCACCCTTTGCTCCGAATACCGGAATAGTGCCTATGACCGGCAGATCGACACATTTCTCCACATCTTCCGGTGTCTTAACATTATCATCCATAAAATGCAGAAGAAAAACAAGCCCGATGCCCAAAGCCATTCCCAGGATAATACTCATTAAATAGTTTCTGTTCTTATTCGGAGAAACCGGATGCATAGGCATTTCAGCCTTATCAATGATCTGCACATTTTCTATCTGCATTATTTCTATTACTTTTTCTCTGAATACCTCCGCTACAGTTTTTGTTATTTCCATTGCCAGATTCGGGTCAGTATCAGTAACTGATATCTGGATCACACGTGTCTCGCCGCGCTGCGATACGCTGATTTTTGATGTCAGCGTGTCAGCATCCATATTTGTAAGGTCCAATTTCTCAATAACTTCATAGGCAATCAGCTTACTTTTGGCAATCTCCCTGTAATCATCGATGAGGCTTGTCCCCATATTCAGGTCTGTCGTCTGTATCCCGACCTGATCAACATTTTTTCCTACATACAGCGTAGTAGCAGAGGAATACTCAGGCGTAACATAATAATTGGTCCATACATAGCACGCACTGAACACAATAATGATGCTGATAACTAATATCCACCACTTATTCAGGAGAATATATAAAATTTCTTTCAAATTCAATTCTTCCATAATGAAACTCCCGGAAGAAACATATTTTGAGTTAGTTGTAGCTCAAGCATTTTATGAATGGTGTATTTTTCTATTTCTGTTAAATCATTATATATTACGTGTATAATATTTGCAACATATAATTTCAATATCTGGAATTACATACCATATAACTGGCTGACAATTAACTACAGTGCCAGGATTTCAAAATGATTCGATGCCCGTACTGAACTCATCTTTCCATTTGAAATACATTCATTTTCACCCACTATATGGTGCCTGAAACATAAATTATTGAATGTCTGTTTACAAAACTCAAAACATATTGATATTATTGACAGAACATATATACCTTAAGCGATCTTGTAAGGAAAATGGCTGAAGGCGGACAGGGTGCGAAACGCCTTAACATGTAACCTGTCACCACGTCCCTTTCCCGCAGCCGAAAAATAGTTTAAACAGCAAAACGTACAATTTAATCCAATATACAGCTTCAAATCTAAATTTCGTGCTGATATAGTTGACATAAGATTTCGTTGATTGGTACGGTAATATTTGGTATAATCAGGTGGTTTGCAGGCATCAAAATCGTCTACAGACAGTACACAACACTGTTACAATTAACCAAACCAGGAGATGATTTAGATGAAGTTCAAAAGTATCACAACACAATTTTCACTATTATTTGGAGTTCTAATTTTCATAGTTTGTGCGGGATTAGGGGTTTGTGCCTATTACTCTGCCGAAAATGCCCTGCATGACAGCATAAATGAATGAAAGCCTTACAGAAATAGCCAAGGCAGATGCCCAGATTATTTCAGAGAAAATCAATATTCAGCTTAATACCCTGGAGTCCCTCGCCAATACCCCGTGGATAAAGGGCAATCAGCTTACAACAAAGGAAAAGCTGGCCTTTCTGCAAAATGAAGTCGAGCGCAGCGGGCATAAGACTATGATGCTTGCTGACATTAATGGCATTGCCCAGCACACAAACGGAGAAGTTGTTGATATTCAGACCGCGATTACTTTCAAAAGGCATTATCAGGTGAAAATGCAGTTTCCGACCCAATAATCAGCAAAACAGACGGCAGTGTCGTTGTAATATTTGCAGTTCCCATCAAGCAGGGAGATAAAGTTACAGGAGTACTCATAGCAAGACGGGATGGCAATGCGTTGAGTGATTATATCACTGATATGCAATTCAATCAACGTGAAATTTTTATGGTTAACAAAGAAGGCACTACTGTAGCCCATAACGATCAAACCCGTGTTCAGAACATGGAAAACATTATCAAACAATATCAGGATAACACCGAAATGAATGAATTCATCAGTCTTTTAAAGAAAATGACTGCCGGTGAAGCAGGCGTAGGTAAGTACACATTTGATGGAGTTACAAAGTATATGGGATACTACCCTGTGGAAGGAACAAACTGGTCTTTGGCTGTAACGGCACCAAAATCAGTAGTAATGGCCAAAGCAGATAGTTTAACCACAATAATGATAGTGCTGTCTGTATTTTTCCTTGTAATCGGTATAGGTCTTACAATATTTATTGCCCGTAAATTAACCAAGCCGATCAAGGATGCAACAAGGCATCTGAATGTTATGTCTGCCGGCGACTTTACATTAGACGTGCCTGAAAATCTTCTGGCAAAGAAGAATGAAATAGGTAATCTGGCCAATTCGCTGAACAAAATGCAGAATTCTGTCCGTTCCATGATGAGAGCAGTTGTGGATGAATGTACAAATGTAGGTAAAATGCTCAACGACATCAATAACAACATGTATAGCCTGAATGAAAACATCGAAGATATTTCCGCCACTACGGAACAACTGTCCGCAGGGACAGAAGAAATGGCTGCTTCAAGCGAAGAGATGAATGCTACTTCCACGGAGATCGAAAAAGCTATTGAGGCTGTCGCTTCAAAAGCACAGGAAGGAGCAATAACGGTCAGTAAAGTAACCAAAATCAGTGAGGAAATGAAAGGCAATGCGATTTCTTCCAAAGAGGAAACCCTGGAAATATACAGCAGAACAAAGGCTGATCTGCAGAATGCAATAGAACATGCCAAGGCAGTCAATCAGATTTCTGAGCTGTCGAATGCCATACTTGATATTACTTCCCAAACCAATCTGCTGGCTCTGAATGCGGCCATTGAAGCCGCCAGGGCAGGAGAAGCCGGCAAAGGATTTGCTGTCGTAGCTGAGGAAATCAGAAAGCTGGCTGAAAGCTCGAAAACTTCCGTATCACGAATTCAGGAAGTTACAAATGAAGTACTTGAAGTAGTAAATGCTCTTTCCTCAAGTTCAACTGATATAATAGAGTTTATTGATAAAAAAGTTCTCAATGATTATGAGAGCATAGTACAAGCCACTGAACGGTATAACGAACACTCTATGGTAATCGACAATATAGTTACAGATTTCAGTTCAACCTCAGAGGAACTTCTGGCATCGATGCAGAACATGGTCCAGGCCATCAGCCAGATCGCCGCATCCGCAAATGAAGAGGCAATGGGAGCATCCAATATAGCTCAGAAAACAACCTTGATCGTCAGTATGGCAGAGAACGTCGAAAATCTTGCAAGCAAATCAAACGATAAAGCAGCATCACTGATAAAGCTCGTTAATCAATTCAAGATATAGCAGACCATATCACTATCCTGCCGATGGAACTTTCCGGTTGCAGGACGCGGGGACAGATTCCCTGTCCCCGCGCCCCGCAGAATCCCGGCATATTCATCTCAGTCTCTCAGCATCTTATCCATTGGCTTTCCTTTAGCCGGTTCGCCAATCAGTTTGTCCAGTCTGCGGATGCATTTCCTGTGCCCGGTGCTGCTGCAGCTCCCGTCCCTTCATAAATTGTGGTCCAAACATTAAATTTCTCGTGGAACGTGCTATCTGCAGAACATGAAATGTAAATTGCCCGGTGTTTGGCTTCCTGTATTTGTTAATCTATTTCAACAATATTGGAAAATAACTTAAGTATATGTCGAATTTTGTCGAAATAGAATAAGGAGTACTAGTTTCATTACTATCAAATCAAGAAAGGGATGTGCAGAAGTGAAAGTAAGCTTAAAAGCAAAGTATGTAGCAGGTGTCGTAGCAATGTTGTTCTTTACCGGCGTGTTTATTGGTGCTTTTTGCATTATCAGTGCGAGCAGGACCACCAAAAAAGGACTTATTGAGCGGCAGGAACTTCTGATTAACAGTTTTAGCATCACAGTACAGGATTACATAAACCACTATAAAAACGTAATAACTTTTACAGGCAACTCCGAGCAAGTTAAAGACACAAGTGAATACTCTCTGATAAAAGAGGAATTCAGGGGCCTGTCGGATAAACAGGGATTGGTTCAGAGAACCTACTTTCAGCAAATATTGAAAGATTACAGTGACTTTGCCTATCTGGAGACATTTACCCCCGATCTTGCCAAAAACGTAGTTTTGGAGCCATACGATGTACAGCTCAAGATATCTGAGGATGCTTTTAACAAGGGCTTTTCATCCAGAGACTGGTACCAGGGCGCAGTAAGCACCAAAGATACTTTTGTAAGCGAAGCATATGTAAGTGCATCGATCGGCAAACCGGTTATTGCAATTTCCACTCCCATACTGGACAATTCCGATAATATAGCAGGAATTTATATAGGTGCCCTGACCCTTGATAAGCTAAGCGGAATTACTAAAGATCTGAAGTTCGGAAATACAGGCGTAGCATATATTGTTGACAAGAACGGCAATCTGGTCGCCCACCCGAATGATGAATATTTCAGTGATACAGAATTAAAAAATATAAGTGACAATGAAATTGTCGCCAATGCCTTAAGCGGTGTTGACGAAGAAGAAGTAAAAGTATATTATGACAATCTCACCAATACCAGAGTTTACGCTTCATATAAGCAAATACCCGGCACCAGCTGGTATATTGTATGCCAGCAGGCTGAAAGAGAGGTACTGTCATCAGTAAACAGCCTAACAATTAATACCGTATTATTTGTAATTCTTATACTTGTCTTAGGAGCATGTATAACATATTTTGTAGTTATGCTGCTTGTCAAAAGGATCGGATACATATCAGCTATTTCAAAAAAGATTTCAGAGAACGACCTTGTTTTATCGGCTGAACAGCAAAAAGCAATGCAAAAATACTCCAAAGGAAAAGATGAAATCGCAACTCTCTACATCAGTATGGACAAAATGATCAGGAACCTCACTGATATAATATCCAGAATAGCAGCTTCTTCAGAGCAGCTGACCAGTACATCCGAGGAATGGATGTCTAATTCAAGGCAGTCCGCCAATGCAGCGGAAGAAATCGCAAAAACTATCACGCAGATAGCTGAAAGCGCATCGTCGCAGGCAAAAGATACTGAAGAAGGCGTAGGCAAAATCACTGACTCGCACAGAATATTGATGTTGTACTGGATGCATCAAGTGTTCTGAGCTCTGAGGCAGAAAAGGCAGGAGAACTTAAAGATAATGGCGCCGACATTGTGAAAAACCTTACAGCCAACACAAAACAGAGCAATGAGGCAATAAAGGCAATACATGAAGCCATACTTGAATCCAACAACAACGTAATGAGAATAGGTACTGTTACAGATACAATCTCTTCAATTGCTGAACAAACCAATCTGCTGGCACTGAATGCTGCAATCGAAGCCGCCAGGGCAGGTGACGCAGGAAAAGGCTTTGTGGTAGTTGCCAGTGAGACCGGTAAACTCGCAGAGCAATCGTCCAGATTTACCAAGGAAATAACAGAGCTTATAAAGGACCTTCAGGCTCAGTCGGATCATGCAGTTAAGCTGATGGAAACAGTTAATGAGATGATCGAATCCCAGGCACAGTCGGTTAATGAGACAGAAAAAATATTCGAATCATTGGCTCATGCAATTCAAAGCATTAATGAAAGCGTCGAAAAACTGTTCAGTGCCGGTAAAGAAATGACCCTTAAGAAAGATTAAATCATTGGTGTAATAGAAAACCTTTCAGCTATTTCACAGCAAAACTCTGCGGCAACACAAGAGGTATCGGCAACAGCTGAAGAACAAACTGCATATATGGAAGAACTGGCTTCTTCGTCTCAATATCTTTCACAGCTTGCCCAGGAGCTCATGGAATTAATAAGCAAATTTAAGCATGAATAACCGGCCCGGATGCCGGCAGACCGGATAAAGGAGAACAGTTGACTGTTTTTCAGCAACAGAACTGTTCCCCTTTTCTTCTTCCCTTATCTCTGTTAATTAAAAACCGTCCATAGAATTATCTATGAACGGTTTTTTTAACTGGAACAAGGACCTGTCCCTGCGTCCCGTCTCTGTGTCCCTGCTTTTATACAGCGCTGTAATGGAACGGCAGCTGTACACAAGTCACGTTTTTATGCTTCATTAATGCCCGCCAGAATAATATATTGGTTGGATTATGCAGAAAATAGTCATACCAGTGATCAGAAACATAATTAACAACTATTACGGAGATATTCTCACCTGGCGCCAGCTGCTTCTCCCTCTCCCAAAGATACTTGTCCATAGGTCCAATAATATCACGGAAAGGTGTTTCAATAACTTTTAACTCAAACGGTATATCAAGTTCTTCCCATTCTTTCCGCAAAGCTGCTGCATGCTTCGGATGTCTGCAGACGTGTAATGCAACGATATTTTTTGAAATTGAAGTTGCGTAATTTATGGCCTTCAAAAATGGTTTATTGATCTCATTAACCAGTATAATGCACTGCGTTGACCTTTCCTTATCCTTATCATAATAAGGATTGAATTTATCAAGCTTCAGCTGCTCTGAAACATACGTATAGTGCCTGTTTATTGCATGCATGGTCAGCATAAGGGCCGGCATTAAAATTGCCAGTATCCATGCTCCGTCTTTGAATTTTGATATAAATACAATAACAGACACAACAGTAGTCACAATGGTGCCGAATCCGTTAATCCAGCATTTATACTGCCAGTTGGTTTCTTTCGTCTGGCGCCATTTCCTGAACATTCCGTACTGAGCAATTGTAAACGAAATAAATACGCCCACGGAATACAACGGTATTAGTTTGTGCGTATCACTTTTAAAGCCGATAATCAGCAGTGAAGCAATAATAAATATGAATATGATGCCATTTGAAAAGCTTAATTTCGTACCCCTGTGGGAAAATTGCCTGGGAACATAGCCATCATGGGCAAGGATGTATAATAACTGCGGTAACCCGTTGTATGCTGTGTTCGCTGCAAGTATCAGGATCAATGATGTGAATGCCTGCAGTATGTAATACATTATGGAATGGCCAAACACTGTCTCAGATATCTGTGAGAGTACGGTATGTCCCGCGACAGGAACCACATGAAGTTTCATTGTCAGCAGGGATGTCCCGCCAAAGATGAATATGATAACTGCCCCCAGCATATACAATACCTGCTTGGCGTTACGGGTCGAAGGTTCCTTAAAACTCTGCACCGCGTTGCTTACAGCTTCGATGCCCGACATTGCAGAACACCCGGACGAAAATGCTCTCAGGATCAGAAGCAGCCCGATTCCCTGAACAGTTTCTGCCGGCAGGATCGGAGTATCGTAAGATACAGGATTCAGCGTTCCTGCCGCCATCTTTATAAATCCTGTAATAATGAGCGCCGCCATGGAAAAAATAAAAATATAGGTTGGCAGGCCGAAAATTTTTGAAGCTTCTCTTACCCCTCTTAAATTGATCAGTGTAATTAACGCGACACACAGCAATGATATCAGGACTTTATGACCTTGCAGAGATGGGAACGCAGAAACCAGTGCGGCAGTAGATGATGAAATGCTTACTGCAACAGTCAGGATATAATCAATTATCAGTGCTGAAGATGCAAGCAGGGATGCCACTTCTCCCAGGTTCTCCTTGGCAACTGCGTAAGAACCTCCTCCATTTGGATAATGGTCAATAATCGTTGAATATGAAGCTATCAGTATCAGCATCAATACCAGGATACCCAATACAATATAGGGCACCTTGCTGAATGATAACAGGCCCAGTACCGGAACCAGCACCAAAAGTATTTCTTCAATGGCATATGCCACAGATGAAACGGCATCACTTGCCATAATGGGCAGGCCCCAGAGCCTTGATAGTTTTTCATGTTTAATCGCATCATTTGGTAAAGGTTTACCTAACAGCAAATCCTTTATATTCATAATTTCTCATTCCTTTTTTCTTTTGATTTATTCGATTATAGAATTATAAAGCAAAAGTAAATGATACTACAATAGTGTTTTTCAAAAAAATATAGTCATTTTTCAATAACTGTACAATTATTTATTACGCCGGATTATAGAATTTAAACCATGGATTTGATAGAATTAATATGGCTAAATTGCCATATTGCAGCCAACTTACATGAAAGGGGAATCAAAGCAGGATCAAAAAGAGACATGCAAATTAATATCCGGACAAACACTCAAAAGGCAAACCCATCAAAAGATGGCGGCGCAAAGCTAAAGGGGCTAAAGCATTATGCCATGCCAGCCAGTTGCATTGCAGTAATACCCACCTCTTTAGCCAATGGAAGGAGGGGGTATTTTATTTTGCATTAATCCGCAGTTGAATTGGAAGCACAGCACTAACAGAAAATTAACTAACAAAGGAGAAAACTATGAAGAAACGATTATTATGCACGTTATTAGCATTTATATTGTTGTTTTCATTAAATGGTGTCACAGTACTGGCTGCTGAACCTGCAATTAAGAATCAGGCTTACTATGATGGTGTGTATGCATTTTCTGACGGAATGGCAAGAGTTGTTAAGAACGGCAAATATGGATTCATAGATCAAAGCGGCAGGCTTGTTATTGATTGCAAATACGATTATGCAGAAGATTTTTGTGATGGATTTGCCGCCGTTTCAACAGGTGGTTTTCTGGATATGGAAGACAATTACGTCGAAGGAAAATGGGGTTTTATCGATAAGAGCGGCAAAGTTGTTGTCCCAATCATTTACAACATGGTATGGGATTTCAGCGAAGGTCTTGCAGCTGTTGCCGGTGATGGGCTGGGTTTTGTCGATACGGCCGGTAAACTTGTTATCCCTCAGTCATACTGCTATCTGATGACAGAGGAATATCGTTTCAGCAACGGCCTTGCAGTAGTAACAACAGGTGACTTCGAATCTCCTGTTTTCTCTGTTGTTGATCAGACAGGCAAGGCCGCATTTGATTTTAAATATGACTACGCGCGGTTATCGGGCTATTCGGAAGGAATGCTGGTTGTTGCTGTTGACGGCTGGTGGGGTACGGGCGGTTCATATTACCTCGGCCGTTCCTACAACGATGCCAGGTATGGCTTTATAGACACATACGGTAACGAGATCGTTGCGCCTGCCTATGATTACGCCTGTGATTTTCATGACGGCATTGCAGTTGTCTGGAAAGATGGCAAATGGGGAGCAATAGATATCAATGGGGACGTTGTTATCCCGATCATTTACACCGATGCATGCATTAATGGAAGCGACGGACTCCTCTGCGTATGTAACGACGACGGTAAATGGGGATATGTTGACTATGCCGGAAATGCAGTAACTGGTTTTATCTTCGATTACTGCAACCAGTTTTATGAAGGATATGCCACCAATTCCATCAACGAAAAATGGGGAGCACTTGATACATCAGGTAAAACCGTAATTCCGTTCAAATATGATAATCTGTGGAATTTTAGCGAAGGTTTTGTCAGAGCCAGGCTGGTTGACGGCGGTAAATGGGGATACATGGATACCCGCGGGAATATTGCAGTCGATCCTGTTTATCAGGCAGCCTCCGACTTTTCCGACGGAGTTGCTGTTGTTAAAAAAGATGATAAATTCGGAGTTATCTCAAAAACTTCCATCCCGTATTCAGCAAAGCCCACAGCTTCAACAGTCCTGATCAATGGTTCTCCTGCATCATTTGACGCTTATTCCATCAATGGCAACAACTACTTTAAGCTTCGTGATCTGGCTTACATATTGAACGGTACTAATAAGCAGTTTGAAGTAACCTGGGACAATGACATCAAGGCGATAAACCTGCTGCCCGGTGAATCATACACCCCGGTTGGCGGAGAAATGGCGGCCGGCAGCAAAAACAGCACGACTGCATACATTTCAAATGCAACCGTTTTTATTGATGGTGTCAGGGTCGAACTAACTGCCTACACGATTAGCGGAAATAACTATTTTAAGCTACGTGATCTCGGCAAGGCATTCGACTTTGGAGTAACCTGGGATGGTGCTGCCAACACGATCCGGATAGATACATCCAGCAGCTATTCTGAGTAGATACATAAGGCAGAAATACTAAAGGCACTAAAATAAAAACTTAGGGTACTAAATTAGAAATATTATTCTCCCAAATACTCCTGAACATAAGAACCCCCCGGAAGCATAAACTTTCAGGGGGGTTTTTACGCCAGGAGTGATTTCCATCTGCTATGCCTTATAACCAACCGCCCTTGAGGCGACATGCGGCGGATACCATTTTTCAAACCATACGGTGAAAATACCCATAGCAGCTGTTGCAGCATTGTTCAGGATCTGCATGAGTACGAGCATATCTGACTTCAGCAAAAACCATGACCAGGCTGCTGTTGATATATATAAAATTCCCCAGCAGGCAGCCAGAATATAGTTCGTTTTCATAAAGATCGGATTGTTCAGTGCATCTTCACCATTGTAATTGTATTTGACATACGCAGCGCATACGGGTTCCTTCGTAAAACATGACACAAGCCACATAAGGCCAAATGCAGCATATCCTGCCACAATGGATATTGTCTGCGTATTTTTCTGCAAAGCCAGCACTGACAGGAGCGTTATTACTCCCAAAGAAATTCTGTCGTAAACAGTCAGCTCTTTTCGTGCCATGATTACCGGGATACATGCACAGACCGCAAGAGTAATGACTGCACCCACACTGGCGTTAATGGATACAGCGATCCAGAATGTTATCCATGGGATCAGCATAGTAATCATTAACGGTTTTTTATATCCTGATGTCAGCACTTTGCTGTTATTTTCATATTTTTTATATTGTCCTCCGTTTCTGCAGAAATATCTGTCCCAGCGGATCATCAGAGAAAAATCGCCGGTCACTTTATACATGCCTTTTGCAAGTGCCTCATCCCCTCTTATCTCTCCCCTGGCAATAGATGTCCAGACATCCCACGGGGTGTCTATTCTTGTTGTTGCAGTTAAACTGCCGTCAATAAAAACTCACATCGTACCTGGACGGATGGGCGCCGCTTCCTATGCCGTCCTCCCTGTCCGTCATATATGGAAGGTTCATGGGAAGCTGCCTGTCAATCAGGTTCTTGAGGGGACCCGGGACATTATAGTAATACAGAGGAAAGCTCCAGACAATAATATCAGCCCATAATTCATCCTCTATAACCCGGCTCATATCATCATTTATAATGCATTTGCCGGGTGTTTTGCTCCAGCAGCAAAAGCAGCCTTTACAGGGCGATAACTTTAGCCTGGATACGGTAATTTCCTTTATATCGTTGTCTCCCATACCCTCCAGGAAGGCCCTGGTCAGTTTTAATGAGTTGCTGGAATTTTCTCTCGGGCTCCCGTTTATAACGAGTATTTTCATTGCTCATCGTCCTCCAGTTTATTGATGCAGCTGTCACACCACTCCGCCAGCATCTTCATATAACGTATTCCGTACTCTGCAGTCATATTCCAGTATATCGAATCTTCCGGATGCTCTATTCTGGCTTTGTAAGCCTTTATGATATAAGAACAGGCCACCCCGGTCATATCCCCTGTACGATTCTGCTGAACAGTCACTTCGTACATGAGAAAGGATATAACCGGGATGGCGTAACCAGGAATTCATCCGTTATATTTACTCCAGCTCAAATGCACCTGTATACAGCTGATAGTACTGACCCTTCTGGGCCAACAGTTCTTCATGGTTGCCGCGTTCAATGATACGCCCGTGGTCGAGTACTATGATAACATCGGCATTTTTAACCGTAGACAGGCGGTGTGCGATTACGAACACTGTCCTGCCCTTCATGAGGGCATCCATTCCGCGCTGAACAATGGCTTCAGTTCTCGTATCTATGGAAGATGTCGCTTCGTCGAGGATCATTACCGGAGGATCCGCAACCGCTGCCCTGGCAATTGAAATTAACTGGCGCTGTCCCTGGGACAGATTCGCGCCGTTTTCAGTAATCATCGTATGATAACCATTGGGCAGACGGCTGATGAAATCATCCGCGCCAGCGAGCTTCGCGGCCTCGATACATTCTTCGTCAGTAGCATCAAGTTTACCGTAACGGATATTATCCATTACCGTGCCGGTAAAAAGATTGGTATCCTGCAAAACCATGCCAATGGCACGGCGAAGGTCCGGTTTTCTGATTTTATTGATATTAATGCCGTCATAACGAATTTTCCCGTCGGCAACATCATAGAAACGGTTCAGCAAATTGGTTATTGTCGTTTTTCCGGCGCCGGTTGCACCAACGAAGGCCACTTTTTGCCCCGGCTTTGCATAGAGAGTGATATCATGCAGAATGGTTTTACCCGGTTCATATTCAAAATCAACATTGAATAATCTAACATCGCCGGTCAGTTTCGTATATGTCACGGAACCATCACTGTTGTGAGGATGCTTCCATGCCCACATGTCAGTTCTCTCATTGCATTCAACCAGCTGGCCGTTCTCCTCACGGACATTTACCAGTGTGACATATCCGTCGTCCTGTTCCGGTTCTTCATCGATCAGGTCATAGATTCTCTGTGCGCCCGCAATTCCCATTACAACAGCATTTATCTGGTGAGATACCTGGTTAATGCTCCCGGCAAACTTTTTTGTCATGTTAAGGAATGGAACAACAATGTCGATTCCCATGACAAGCCCTGAAATACTCAGGTTTGGAACATCAGTAACCAGTAAAGCGCCCCCGGTAATCGCAACGATAACATATAACACGTTGCCGATATTATTCAGAATCGGAGCCAGTATATTGGCGTATCTGTTCGCTTCCCTCGAATCGTTGAACAATAATTCATTGATCCTGTCAAAATCCGCTTTGCTTTCTTCTTCATGGCAGAACACTTTGATAACTTTCTGTCCATTCATCATTTCTTCTACAAAACCTTCCAGACGGCCAAGAGTCTTCTGCTGCTTAATAAAGTATCTGGCAGAACCGCTGCCGACCTTCTTTATAATAAGGAGCATTGCTATTACGCCAATTATTACGACAATCGTAAGCCATACGCAGTAATATATCATTATGCCGAAAATAGTAATTACCGATATGGCTGAGACCAGAAGCTGCGGAAAACTCTGGGATATCATCTGTCTGAGCGTATCAATATCATTGGTGTAATAGCTCATGATATCGCCGTGATTATTGGTGTCCACGTATTTAATCGGCAATGTCTGCATCCTGTTGAACATTTTTACCCGGAACTTCTTAAGCGTTCCCTGGGTAATGATTGCCAGCATCTGGTTATATGCGATACCGCTTGCAAGAGACAATACATAAAAAATTCCCAGCTCAGCAACAAGGTTTATTATTTTCGTTCCTACAGCACTCCAGTCGCCGGTTTGCCAGTTATCCTCCACAAGGGCGATAATATTCTGCATAAATATGGCAGGAATAGAGCTGATGGCAGCATTTAATATAATACATAAAATGACAACCGGCAGCATTACCGGATAAAACTCAAGCATATCTTTGAGCAAGCGAAAGACGATCGACTTTTTATTCCTGATCTGATTAGTTTTCACTCTGGTCACCCGCCTTGTTCTGGGAATAGTATATTTCTCGGTAGATAGCATTTTCAGCCAATAATTGCTTATGGGTTCCGATGCCGTTAATAGTACCTCTGTCCATGACTATTATTCTGTCAGCGTCCTCAACAGAAGCTGTTCTCTGGGCGATAATTATCTTGGTTGTCTGCGGAATATATTCCCGGAAGGCCTTACGGATCCTGGCATCCGTCCTGGTGTCCACCGCACTGGTGGAATCGTCAAGGATCAATATTTTCGGCTTTTTGAGCAATGCCCTTGCGATGCAGAGTCTTTGCTTCTGACCGCCTGACAAGTTGGCTCCGCCCTGCTCAATATATGTGTCATAGCCCTTTGGAAACTGGTTTATAAATTCATCGGCACAGGCAAGTTTGCAGGCTTCAGCCATTTCTTCGTCAGTCGCTTCCTTATTTCCCCAGCGCAGGTTTTCCTTAATGGTTCCGGAGAACAGAACATTTTTCTGCAGCACAACAGCTACCTGGTTCCTCAGTGTATCCAGATCATAGTTTCTTACATCTATGCCGCCTACTTTAACAACACCTTCAGTTGCATCATACAGGCGCGGAATCAGCTGAATGAGGGATGATTTTGAAGATCCCGTTCCGCCGATGATTCCAATAGTTTCACCTGACTTAATCTGCAAATTTATATTTTCCAGGACCATTCTCTCTGCTTTTTCAGAATACTTAAAGCTGACATTTTCAAAGGAAATCGAACCATCCCTGACCGAGTATACAGGATTTTCAGGATTTGTTAACGTGCTTTTTTCATTTAGCACTTCAACAATACGTTTGCCGGATTCGACGGACAATGTGATCATGACGAACACCATAGAAAGCATCATTAAGCTGCTCAGTATCATGAAATTGTATGTCAGCATGGCGGAAAACTGGCCGATATCAAAATCCAGTCCCCTGCTGGTGATAATGGTATATGAACCAAAGGACAGCACAAAGACCATAACTACATACAGGCAAAACTGCATCAGAGGCCCGTTAAGAGCCAAAATGCGTTCTGCCCTTGTAAAGTCCGCACATACATCTTCGGCCGCCGTCTCAAATTTCTTCTGTTCATATTCTTCACGGACAAAGGATTTTACCACGCGCATTCCTTTAATATTTTCCTGGATCGACATATTCAGAGCGTCGTATTTCTTGAATACCTTTTTAAACAATGGGAATGTTTTGTATGTCACAATACCCAGGCCAATTGCAAGAATGGGAACAACTACGAGGAAAATCCATGCCATACGTCCGCCCATTACAAACGCCATCACAAATGCAAAGATCAGCATCAAAGGTGAACGGATCGCAGTCCTGATCAGCATCATATATGCATTCTGCACATTGGTAACATCGGTTGTCATACGGGTGATCAGCGATGAATTTGAAAACTTATCGATATTTTCAAAAGAATAATTCTGGATACTGTAAAACATATCCCTGCGCAAATTCCTGGCAAAGCCGCAGGCTGCAGTAGCGCTGGTGGAGCCCGCAATCCCGCCGAAGGCCAGTGACAGGAACGCCATCACAATCAGAATGGCCCCATATTTAATGATAGTGTTTAAACCACATCCGCTTTTTATCTGATTGACCAGCGTCGCTGTGATAAATGGAATAATACATTCGATAATGACCTCAAAGCTTATCAGTATCGGTGTAATAATTGACAACTTCTTATACTCGCGTATACTTTTGGCCAACTGTCTAATGATATGAATCAGTCCTTTCCATAAAAAACGAGTATTGTTCATCAGGCAGTTACCTTTGACAAACATTACTCGTTTTCTTATTTTGAATTAGCATCAAAATGAATATGTTTTAAATTAGGCAGCAGCGCTGCAAAATCTGATAAAAACAATTAATTATAGTATCAAATTTCAGGCAGTTTGTCAAACGTGACATAGGGACAGTTCCCGGTCCCAGTTTGCACAAAACTGGGACCGGGAACTGTCCCTATGTCACAAATGTTCCTCTGTTGCTGTTCAAAATTACAGCTGCTTTTTCCGGAATATTCTTACCGATAACGACACGAATAACAGCGAAAGCAGAAAAGATATAAAGATGGCGCTGTAAAGTGAAGATACTTCCGTTGAGTTTGTTATCAGTCCCATATTATCAGCCGCCAATGAAACAGGATTATAACCGTGAGCTGCAGGGATGATATTCACAAGCATACAAATGACAACAATAACGCCTGTCATGAGCATGCATCCATAGCCGGTCCTGGTCAAAGCGGCCGAGATCATTAATGCCGCCAGTAAAAACAGGCCAAAGAGCCAAAGGCAAAATACAGAAAACAACAGGTTTGATACATCGTCTTCCGGGAAAAGATATGCAGTGTAGCCGAAGGTCAGCCCAAAACACAATGCAATACTGACCGTCCACACAAGAACCATACATGTGTATTTTGAAAGGATGACCGATGTCCGGGACAATCCTTTTGTCAGCAGGTTGATAAGTGTCCCCCTGGACAGTTCAGAAGACAGTACTCCACTAAACAGTATCACCATAACGATCAATCCCATTTGCGTCGCGTTTTTGAAAAACTGTTCCCACGCATCGCAGGCAGCAGGTTCCGGCCAGTTTATGACGATATCGTCTGTCATAAATGACCTGAGAATTTGCGGTGTCAGTTTGGCCACAAGAGGATTCGTAATCCCGAAAACCGAAAAGACTATGAGCATAATTAGCAGTTTATACGTTTTGGCATATTCGATCAATTCTTTCTTTAAAAACGTCAGGTAGCCTTTCACCGTATCGCCTCCATAAACAGACTTTCCAAAGTCGGTTCCACGACCGTAAACTTCAGCGGGACAATGCACTTCTGTGACAAAACCCGCAGCAAAAAAAGCCCGTCTATACTGCGGTCAGTAAGAAGCACCGTCACGGTATTTTCATTGCGTGACAGGCTTACTGACGGATGTTTCAGCTCTTCCGCATTCTCGAACAGGCAAGCTGTCCTTTCACTGTCGAATTCAATAACAAATCCGTTATGCCTGCGCCGTTCCTTTATTTCTGAAAGCGTGCCGCAGAGTGCGAGTTTTCCGTCATGCAGCACTGCAATACGGTCACATATTCTCTCAACATCCGACAATATATGAGTCGAAAACACGATTGTTGTTTTTCCTTTGGCTGCAGAAAGAATATCGAGTATCTCCTTCCTGCCGATCGGGTCGAGCGCCGATGTAGGCTCGTCACATATCAGGAGTTTGGGCTCATTCAGCAGGGCCTGCGCGATTCCAAGGCGCTGCTTCATACCCCTGGAAAACCCGCTGATTTTCTTTTTTTCATCTTTTAGACCAACGAGCTCGAGCAATTCCTCACTTTTTGATTTAATACCGGTTTTCGCAAGTCCGGTTATTTCACCGCACAGTTTCAGATATTCCCTTGCGGTCATGTATCCGTAAAATTCCGGTACGTCAGGAAGAAAGCCGATGCTGCGGTTGGTTTTTGTTTCGCCGTACGCGACCTTTTCGCCGCATACGGTTACAGTCCCGCTGTCAGGCTTCAATAACCCGAGGATAATTTTCATCGTTGTCGTTTTGCCGGCACCATTCTGTCCCACAAAACCAAATATGGAATGCTCCGGGATATCCATATCCAGTCCCCTGAGCACTTCATGGCTCCCAAAGCGTTTATAAAGCTGATTAACCTCCAGTATTCCCATCTACTCTTCACCTCTGCCAAAGGCAAAGTATATGATCGGGCCGATAATTTGAATAAGCATGACTACCAGGGCCCACGTCACTTTATTGCCGAAGCGGTAACTGGGATGGCGCAGCACATGAACAAGTGCGGTTATGCCAAGCCCAAGTTCTGCGATAATCAGCGGAATGAGAAAAGGCAGGTACTCTTTCAGAACAGACAATTCCATAATACACATCCCCTTCAATTATATATTCCGGATTCTTCGTATCAGGTTTTTACTGTATGGCGGTTGACGGCCTTATATAATAGCATTCAATTCTCCCGGCAGTTGTTCTTCAGTTTCTCCACAACCATCCTAAAACGGATTTCATCGGCCAATGCCGCAAAAGCAGGGTTATTAATGACACCGTCGGCCATGCTCCTGCGGATGATTTTTTCACTGCGGGGCATGGCACTTCCCAGGTCGAGCTCCTCAATCCATTTATCCAGCAGATAAAAGTAATCGTCACCTTTTAATTCCAATGGATAAATATTTCCCGTGGCAAGATTCGCATATTCCTCAAGGATTTCCAGGGCCCTCTCCTTATTTCCAAGCATCATGTATCCCTGGGCAGCAATGATGTAAAACTTCATGAGCACAGCCGGATGAAGATTTCTTAAATCAAAGGCTTCGGCAATGTCATTTGCGCGTTTGTACGTTTTTTCAAACTGTTCCGGAATATCTGCGCAAAGCAGAAGATAATCTGTTAAAGCTCCGAAAATGGAGACCAGGTACTGATAGATTGAAACCTGCAGTACCGACTTTGCTTCCTGCAGTTTGCCGGTCATCTGATATGCCGACGCAAGCAGCGCTTCAGTTGAGATGATCTTTCTTTTTGTTCCCTCCAGCAATTCGATGACCTCGTTGGGATTTCCCATCATCAGGGCACATACTGCCTCCATGTTTAGGGCAAGCTGAACAAGCTCCGCATCATCGCTTTCGTTTTTTACCCGAATAAACAGCTCTTTTGCTTCCGCAATCACAGAAAGCATTTTTTCCCTGTCGCCTGATACCGTGCTGTTGTTTACGAGCAGTGCTCCGATCTGGAACAGCAGCGGAAAACACGAAAAGTATTTTTTAGTAATATCACGGCAGGATTCCAGTACTTCATCAAATGGTTTGGAAGCAAAATCGGCGGATAACTTCAGGTATAATTTCCGGATATCCTCCCTGCTCATTTTCGGTTTATAGCCCATGAGCTCATCAATGCTTATATTGAAAAGTGTCGCCAGCTGTGGCAGGAAAGTTATATCAGGATAACTCTGACCTGTTTCCCATTTGGATACCGAGGCCTTTGATACGCCAATGTATTTTGCAAGGTCTTCCTGTGTCAGTCCTTTTTCATGGCGCTTTTTTTCGATGATATCGGCTATATTGATTTCTTTCATGCTCATCACCCTCACTGCAATTATACAGATCAACTAAGTAAATCCACAATGGATTTGTAGTTGATATCAGGTGACAAAATCAACTGCAGGGAAACTTTGCTGCATCCAGCCTTTTAAACTGACCAGCTGCCGAACTGCACACATGCCGGAGGATTATCATGCTCACCGATCATCTTTTCCATCCAGATCATATCGTACCATGTATTAAACTTATATCCGATGTTATGGAATCTCCCTGCCAGGGCAAATCCCATGCTCTTATGAAAGCGCCAGCTGGTATCAGTGAGGTGCTCATCATCTTCTTTTACAGTAACAGCTATACAGGCGTTCATATTAAGGATTCCCATATCCTTTAAAGACTTTTCCAATGCAGTATAAAGTGCTTTACCTATACCCATCCTGTGCCTGCCCTGCTTAACATAGACAGTCGTTTCCACGGACCAGTCATATGCCCTGCGGCTTTTAAAAGTATTGGCATAAGCATATCCTAATATTTCACCGTTATCTGCAGCCTTTATATACGGGTATTTGGATGATATACCCTTGATCCTTTGCCGGAACTCCTCCAAAGTCGGCACATCATACTCGAACGTGATGGCAGTGTTCCTGACATAAGGTTCATATATTGAAAGCAGTTCAGCCGCGTCTTCCAGGGTGGCTTTCTCTATTCTCATACATATACCTCCTTTTATGTAAACCTATTGTTTTGAGTTTTATTTTACCAAGATTATATCAAAGGTCTTACCTTCTATGTATCTTCGCAATTGTTTCACTATTTCGGCGCGATATGACATTATTTCTGATAGCTATTGAATTTACATAAATTAATTTATAAAATTTAATCAGAATAATCTAAAAGGAGTGTCTGTTATGGCAGTAGAATGGACTCCCAACTTATCGGTCGGGGTTAAGCATATTGATGATCAGCATAAAGTATGGTTTGAAAAGGCCAACGAACTCTTTGAAGCCGGAAAAGAAAAGAGAGCAAAAGAATATATCAGCACAATGCTCAAGTTTTTGGATGATTACACAAAACTGCATTTCAAAGACGAAGAAGCTTATATGGAAGAAATTCATTACCCTCAGATCGACGCTCAGAAGAAAGCACATGCAAGTTTTGTCAATGAGCTTGCCAAACTGAAAAGCGATTTTGAGAAGTCCGGCGGTAATATTGTGGTTATAATCAATGCCAACAAAATGGTAATAAGCTGGCTTACAAATCACATAATCAACATGGATAAGAAAATAGGCGATTATGTAAGATCGCTCAATTAAAGCAATCCTTGAAAATCTGCCAGTTACACGATCCTGCTGTCCTGCAGATTTATAAATTTGTACTCCAGTTCTCTGTTTTTGCCATTTATCGGCACAACAAAATACTCCCAGGGCAGGAGTTTGCTCTTCGCAAGGTCGTGGAATCTTTTTATCCTGGTGGAGCGTGAATCTGCCCTGGTTTCGCTTGTCTCCATGAATCTTACCGCAAGATTATAATATCTCTGAGCTATATCTATCTGTCCTCACTCCGGTGGAACCTGTACAAAACGCCGCAACAATAAGGAATCAGCTGTGTATCTCGGTAAAGATAAGCAAGGAACATGATAATTTCTGAAGCTAGTTACTGAGATAATCTATTGCTGTCTGAAGTATATCAGAATTATAATCCGTGACAATATCCGGAATTAAAATCCTCTGATCCGCCTCAGTATCAGGGCGAAGCCACCTTTTATATGAAATAGTCACTTCAATTCCGCTTGATGGCAACTGATAATATAATATATCTCCATAAGAGCTCGGTGCATTTGAACTTGGTGTACCAATAACTGTTCCCAGATCCCCGTCCTGAACAAACACTGCCAGCATGGTTGCCGAACTGTAAGTCCTTTCATTCGTGAGAACGACTAACTGGATCTTATCATTTCGTCTGGCTTTTGCCTTATCAGGGTCATATTGCCTGAATCCTTCTGATGGAACTCCGCGCTGTTCATGCGCCAGTTCTGAGTACCGTATAAAGCTTCCATATTCCGGATTCCGCATTCCCATAGCGTTCAGCAGTTTTGTACAGGCTGTCGAATTTCCGCCGGGATTGTCCCTGACATCAATAATTACTTTAGTGATGCCGCTTTTTATGGCTTTCCTGAGTTCTTTTATCTGCGCTTTAAGATTCTTATTGTCTTCGCATATGTTCATGTCAATGTAAAAAATATGGTCATTTATGATTTCAGATTTTATCTCATAAGAGTAGTTATAACTTTCATATATATCCCTGTCTGCGAATTCCGCTTCTTCCTTATAACACACACCGTCCCGTTCAACCGTTATTTCGGCGGAGCCGGTGCTGATGTCACAGCCGGCCAGTTTCAGCATTTCATCATTGAGAGCCCAAATGCTGTTGTTCATGTTCTTCGCAGCGTCATTCTCGGCTACATAATATGTCTGAACAGTTTCGAAAATCCTGTTCACGGGGACTCCTTCAATATGAGTTATACGATCCGCTGAAAGGCTCCCGTCATCATTTAAAAGGAATAAATCATTTCCGTCTGCGCGGCAATTCACATTCAAAAAACGCTTTGCAGAATCATTTTGCACGCCTGTATGCCCGTCATGCAAAGAAGCCAGATATTTCCGTACCAGAAGGGTAAATTCTTCTTTGCCTGTATCCTTTGTGACTGAATTAACCAGTTCCTGTTTTCTTTGTTTATAATCGTCACTGATATCACCCAAAGCGAATGCAGGATGCGTTTTTTCAACAACCGATATCAGTTCACGGGCATCTGAAAGGTAGCCTGACTCCCGGTCCTGAGCACGGCTGCTCCCGCTTCCCGTCATCTGATCCACAGGCTGCGTGTCTTTATTTGAATTTGAGCAGCCGGGGTTTAGTATCATCAATGCCAGTAATAATATAATCAACAGTCTTATTTTTTTCATAACCAGAATCCCTTCGATCTGTTAAATAATTGTTGTCATTTGGCCTGATTCTAGCCCATTTGCTTTGACGTAACAGCCGGATTTTGCATTGTATTGATTATAGCCATAAACAGATCGTAATGCAATAACTGGGTATTATGCAGTAATAATACATCTGCATGAATCCGATCCTGCAGATTCCGATATTCTGTGTCATTCATTTTTTCTATATATAGTATGGGATACTGCCGGTCTGCAGACACATAACAGTTAATTTTACGATTTTTAAGTACATTGTAGTTGATTTGCTGTAATAGATTTGTTGTAATTGATTTATTGTAATTGCTTTTTAAATATAATAAAATTTAGTAAGATATAATTTGAAAGTAACTTATAAAGTAACTATAGCTTGGACCGGGAGAGGTGGCAAGTGAATCACAGTGTCCATTGCAAAAAAGTTCACAAGTTTAATCTGTTCTTGACTTTCTGCCTTATCGTATTAATTCTGGCTCCATTGATTCATCTGCGCGGTTTTGATGCCTGTAAGCTTTATATTATATTTGGGATCGCAGTGGCCGGATTAGCTGCTGTTAATTACATTGTTCCCACCCCCGACAGAGTAAAGGGGTTACTTTTCGCTCTGCTGCCGCTCACTGTTGTTTCGGCTCTGTTTTTCCTTGATAAATTTGCCCTGAACAAACACTATATACTTTTCTTTACTGTAATCATGATCGCTCTCTATTTTGACAAACGGCTGATATTGATTTTCAGTGGAATCGTGACCTTTTATATTTGTATTCTGTACCTTTTCGTACCAGCCAATTTTCTGGGCGATGAACATAATATACCTTTGCTGATCACCGTCTATGCAGTTATCTGCGGTGCCCTGGCTTCATTGTATCTGTTGACGGATGCGGGGAACAAATATATTCAGCTCTCCGTTAACAAAGAGCAGGAAGCTCAGAAACTTGTTCAGCAGTTAACAGATATTTTTAATACAATAAATCAAAGTGCACTGAAGCTCAATGACAATACTGAAAATGTAAACCTGAATATGGACAGGCTCCGTGAGAACAGTCAGTCAATTCTGGAGGCAGTGGAGCAGATGGCTGCCGCCATAAACAGTGAAGCACAGAATATTACGCAGATCAATAATGCAGTTACGGTTTCCCTGGCGAACATGGAGAAAACAGCAGCAGTTTCGCAGAATGTAGCTGCAGAATCCCAGAAAATGAACAATGATATGCAGAATAACTGGAACAAGGTTAACCAGGTCACTGCATATATGGATACTTTAAAAGATTCAGTCCAAACTGCCGCATCAACCGTGGACGAATTCCGGGAAAGCCTTCAGATGGTGGACAACTTACTGCTTGGCATCGAAAATATTGCCCGTCAGACCAATTTATTAGCCTTAAATGCAGCCATTGAAGCAGCTCAGGCCGGTGAACACGGAAGAGGGTTTACTGTTGTGGCCAATGAAGTCCGCGATCTTGCCGAGCAAAGCCGTGAGATTGCTTCCCACATTACGCAGGTCACACATCAGATATTCGAAAAATCAAAGGCTGCTCAGGAAAAATCCCACGAAGGAAAGCAGGCTGTCGAGGAAGGGCAGATTCTGCTGCAGGAAATTATCCGCTCCTTTAACTCCATGAAAGAATCTTACGAAAATACTAACCTGCAGCTCAAAAATAACATGGATACTATCTGGCAGACTACCGATGAGTTTCACAGGATCAGTGAGCAGATCGAGTCTGCCGTAGCTATTACTGAAGAAAATACAGCTGCTACGGAGGAAATCGTTTCTACACTTACAACAAGCCACGAGGCAATCGAGACGATTTCACGTTCCACGCAGCAGTTGAAAAAACTGAGCCAGGAGTTAATCGATGTATGCCATGTGCAGCAGGATACCTGACGGCGCTGGTCTAAACACCAAGTGCGGCCCGCCATTCTGCTTCGTTATAGCCTATCAGGACAAAACCGTTGCCGATAAGTATCGGGCGCTTCACAAGCATGCCATCTGATGCCAGCAGGCTGTACTGCTCCTCTTCGCTCATGGCCGGAAGCTTGTCCTTCAGCTTAAGTTCCCTATACAGCTGCCCGCTGGTATTGAAAAACTTCTTCAGCGGCAGACCGCTTTTTACATGCCAACTCTTTAGTTCTCCGACAGCAGGGTTGTTTTCTTTTATATTTCTTTCTTCAAAAGTTATGCCATTGGCCTGAAGCCATTTCCTGGCCTTCTGGCATGTGGTGCACTTCGGATAACATATAAATAACATAACGTGCCCTCCGTTCTATCTTAAACTCAATGTTGGATAAATCAGGACGGGTTAAGTCCCGGAATTGGGTTAAGCATGGACAGGGTATCTGTCACTAAAGTCCCTGTCCCCTCGCCCCGCAGGCTAAGCCGGCCGTTTTGCCGGGGATAAAAAAGGGACAAGGTACCTGTCCCCTTGTCCCTTTGTCCCGGTTCATTCAATAACTTTCGATTTCATCTTCTTAATGAGCTCAAGTACTCCGGCTTCGACTTTCTTAAAGTGTTCTTCCTTCGGCGCTCCTTCAAACTCCACGGATTCAATGAAATCCCAGTTCATTCTGTTTCTTTCCATTATTTCACTCAGTTCTTTCTCTGCACCGCCGGACCATCCATATGATCCAAATCTGAATGTGGCCTTGCCTGTGATTCTCTTTCTGCCAAGCTCATTTAAGGCTGCCGCTACCGGCGGGAAAAGCTTGTACTCATAAGTAGGTGCTGCAATAATTACCGCTGCAGATTTAAAGACAGCTGCGACCATTTCACTTTCAGTTTCCAGCGGCATGTGCAGCTTGTTGTACCTGACGCCTTCTCTCCTGAGTACGCTTTCCGCATAATCAATCGCTTTTGAAGTCATTCCATACATAGATCCCCATAATATCGTGACTTCATTCTTGCCTGCCCCTTCGGCATATTGTGTAAACCTGGAATAATCATTAATGATTTTCTGCGGATCTTTTCTGTAAACCGGTCCATGTCCGGGAGCTATTGTGTTTATGTCCAGCGTCTTTGCTTTCTCGATTGCCTTTTTCACACTGGCCGTAAATGTTGCCATTACATTTGAATAATACCTGATACCTTCAGATTCAAAGAAATCCTTCTCTTCTGGTGTCAGTTCATCGTCAAAGCAATGATCCCCCATCCTGCCGAATGCTCCGAACATATCACATGAGAAAAGAGTTTTTGTATCTTTTTCATAGGTGTACATGGTGTCCGGCCAGTGAACATTCGGTACCGGATGGAAACTCAGCACCTTACCTTTGCCAAGGTCCAGCGTATCTCCTTCCTTTACAACTCTTATCCTGTCTTCGCCGTAAAAAGAAGCCACCATCTTTGCAGCTCTGTCAGTGCATATAACGGTAAAGTCATCCTTTATCTTCCGGAAGTTTGAAATCCAGCCGGAGTGATCCGGTTCCATGTGATTAACGATCAAATAATCGATTTTCTGAGGTTCAACGCCTATTTCTTCCATGGTTTTGTAAAGTGTTTCAGGTATACCGTCCCAGCCAATCACGCCATCAATAATTGCGGTTTTTTCTCCCTGGACTATATAGGAATTGAGCGTTACACCGTTTTGGATTTCCCAGATCCCCTCAAACAACATGTCCTCAACATTCATGGTAAGCATGTGTATTCCATCTGCTATTTTAAGTTTCTTCATAAGCCATCCTCCCTGAATTTATTGTACCAGCTGATACCTTAACTGCCTAAGTTATTTTATAACACTATTTTATATATTTGATTCAAAAATCCTGCTGCGTACCTGGTAAGTCCGAAATCAGCGGCATCAGAATCAAAGCAATCATGCCATGCTTTATCTGCCTGCCCCTGTCATCAACTGAGATGCCTCCTGTATTTCTCCGATAAACCACGGGTTTATAGTTTCCGTATGTGACGGTCACCCAGCCGCGTCAACACATAAAATTATTATACCAGTTCGCTGATCTTATTAAAATAATTGATAGAATTGATAGCAACTGATATACTCCAATGAACATAAATTATATGTTTCCTGCTGACGGTGAGTTTCTTCTTCACGTTAATGCCGGATTTCCGCAGCATTACCCAAAATGCAGCAAAAAAGCAAGCCGTTCAGACTTGCTCCATTTCACGGCTGACAGTGTCTTCGGTGGCAGCCATAGCCTGAAGTGTCATGTCAAGCAGTTTGTCAAGCTCCCACCCCAGCTGGTTTGCCCCACGCTCGATTACTTCCCTTGAGCAGCCGGCAGCAAAGCTTTTGCTCTTGTATTTCTTTTTAAGAGATTTCAGTTCCATATCCTTCGTGCTTTTTGAAGGACGCATAAGTGCTGCCGCCCAGATAAGTCCCGTTAACTCGTCTGCAGCAAAGAGCACTTTCTCCATTTCATGTTCGGGAGCAACATCTATTGTAACTCCGTTTCCCACGGTAATTCCATATCCATGCGAAACGACGCTGTGAATAATATCTTCACCGACGCCGGCTTCACGCAGCAGCTCCGGTGCTTTCAGGCAGTGCTCCTGCGGGTATAGTTCGAAATCGATGTCATGCAGTAATCCGACAATTCCCCAATATTCAGCATCATCCCCATATCCCAGTTCATTGGCGAACCATTTCATAACAGCCTCAACTGTCAATGCATGCTGGATATGGAAATGGTCCTTGTTATACTTTTTCAGTAAGGCAAGCGCCTCGTCTCTTGTTATATGTTCCACAGTCAACCCTTCCTTTCCAAGTTTTATCATCTTGCAGCGATTTACAAATATAAGGATATATTATATCAGACAGCCTGTCCAATTTTACTGCATTCTTCCAAAGGCGGCTGATATTTCAATATGCCTCACCTCCGGCATTCATGTTTTGTGATATTATTACACAATAATATAACATAATTTCCGAAATAAGCTGAAGATTAATCTGAAATTCATACAAATCAGAATCATTTTATCATGTTTTTGTTAAAGTAATTTCAGCAGAAACAGAAACAGGAGCTGAGGAACATCCTGAAAGCAAAAATATTTTTAATTAAAGTTGTATAAAATGGGTATAAATTAAATGTTGGCATAAAATATAAAAGTCTCTAATGAAAAGAGGAGGATAAGATATGGCTAGTTTTGCAAATCCATTTGCAGGTAATGTTCCGAGGAAAATGACCAGGGAGGAACTGATTCAGGCAATAAGGCTTGATATTTCCGGAGAACTTGAAGCTATTTTCTTGTATGATGCGCATGTACAGGCAACTGATGATCCTTTTGCGAAAAAAGTACTTGCAGACATAAGAGACGAAGAAAAAGCACATGTAGGCGAACTTATGACCCTGCTCCGTCACCTGGATCCTGAAGAGGCAAATCATTTTGCCGAAGGTGAAGCAGAGGTCAGAGAAATGCTTAAAGAGCTGAATCGCGTTGAAAAATCGCCTTCCGGCAAATCTGAAAGCACTGTAGGAAGCCTTATGGGAAAATAAGGAGGGAGAGTATGGATTATTTATCAAGAGAAAGTTCTCCGATTTCTGAAGATCTGTGGAAGAAAATTGATGATGCCGTAGTATCAGCGGCTGAAAAAATACTGACAGGAAGAAGATTCCTCAGCATTTACGGACCACTGGGCGCAGGCATTCAAAGCATCAATGTGGACAATATATCAGAGCTTGATGAAAGCGAAGGAAGCATCTCGGTCATTAAAGGAAGAACATATCAGCATATTCCATTGATCAACCAGGATTTTGCGCTTCTGTGGAGAGATCTGGAATTCAGCGGGCAGCAGGGATTGCCTGTGGATTTATCCTCAGTGATGCATGCGGCCACCCAATGTGCTATGAAGGAAGATGAGCTGATTTTCCTGGGCAATAATGAACTGGGATACAAAGGTCTGCTGACTGAGCCCGGAGTCATCAAACTTCCGGTATCTGACTGGAGCGTAGGAGAAAATCCTTTTAAAGATATAACGGCCGGATTGGCCAGATTCACTGAAAATGGTATCGCAGGCAGAAAGGCTCTGGTCGTCAGCCCTGATCTTTTTGTTCAGCTGCAGAGAATACAACCGGGCACCGGAACAACTGAATATGACAGGATAAGCAGGCTCATGGGCGGCAATATTTTCAGCACGCCGGTATTAAAGAAGGGTCAGGCTGTCCTGGTATGTGCCGAGCCTCAAAATATGGACCTGGTGATCGGGCAGGATATGAAGACATCTTACCTGGAAACCAGGAACCTGAACCATTATTTCCGCATTATTGAGACACTGCTTCTGAGGATTAAGAATAAAGATGCTGTTATCGTTTTTGCATAAACCAGGCCATCGGAAGTTATTTCTGAGATGAGCAAAGAACTGCTCTGATGGTTATACATCCATAAAACAAGGTCTGAATGTTCAGCTTCTCACGGTGAAATATACATGGGAAGCTGTTTATATTCCGTATCTTCATCGTATATAACCGGAGGGGGACGGTTCAGCCATCCCCCTTTTTGTTAAAGTTCAGTTATTTTGCGGTTGATGAGTTAGTTCCCGCTTCATCTCTTTCAAATTTTGCGTAACGCAGGTATCCGACACGCCCACTGCCGTCCCATAGCATTGAACGGTACAGCGGTACCGTTCAGCATTTATCGTGCAGTTATTTAAGAATATCTTTAACCACATCGTTCGGAATTGTAAACTCTACGGTTCCCATACTCGCGGGAGCTACTTCGGCCTCATTAAAACAGATTACGATTTCTCCATTTTCATTAATGTAGAATGATGTATCATCGGTGATTTCTTTAAAATTCCACTCAGGGTATTCCTCATTATCAATCCAGTACATAACGCCCTCATTTGCAGCCATCTGTTCTCTCATCTGTTTCTTGATGTTTTCACTGATAATACGCTTATAATCACTGCCTTCCCTGAAAAGATCCGCCAGTTCTACTTTTTCGCCCGTGTTGAGATCTATTGTATAAAAATGATTCTCTTCGTAACCGCTCCCTGCGGCCTGGAAACAGATAAGCTTAAGTGTGAAATAATCTTTTGTTGTGGCAATAACTTCAGAGCTGATCGTAATATTATGATAGCCTTCATCTTCCATATTCGACCTGAACTCTTCCACCCATTTATCCGTGATCTCCTTTATTTCGGCATTAATTTCCCCGGCTGTCTTTTTGCCCGTTTCAGCGGCTGAACTGTCCACTTTTCCTTCTGTTGTTACCTCCGGCACAACAACATCCGCAACATTCCTTTCATCTTCGTACTGATAGTCTCTGAACGTTATCACTTTAAAAAATCCGCCCAGTACAGGAATGTTTCCCATAGCATACGCCACCGTGCTCGAGGTATTCGGCAGAATTACAATTGCGAGTATCACAGCTGCAGCAACAGCTAACCCTCTGATTGATTTCATTTTTTTCATAGATCTCTTCTCCCTCTTTCCTTCTTCTATACGCCGTTTCATTTCAAGAACAGCCTTATCGCTCATTACCGGTTTTTCATACAGTTCTTTATATAGTTTTAAAATGGTATCATCATTATTGGGCATGGCGGTCATCTCCTTTCACCATCACATCCTCCATTTCACACCTGAGCTTTTTCAGCCCCCTGTACAATCTGCTTTTTACCGTACTCAGATTTTCACCGAGTATATATGCAATTTCATCAAACTTAAGGCCTTCGAAATATTTCAGCTGAATAACCGCTCTGTCGGTTTCAGACATAGAATCCAGTGCTCTCATTAAATCTATATTTTCATATGTATCTTCAACCTGGAGCTGTTCTGTAAAATCTTCATCATCAATGGACCTTAATGCTTTTGCGTCGAGCCGCTTATATATTTCATTCATCATGATCCTGTATATCCAGGTTTCAGCATATTGAATATATTTGAGAGACCCGCTGCTCTTTATGGCTTTATATGCGCCCTCCTGAACAATGTCGGCAGCATCCGCCTCATTATGTATAAAACTCACTGCCATCCTGTAGTAACTGTTGTATTTCTTCAGAATAATCTGTTCAATTTTTTCTTCTTTTTCATCATGTTTCTTTCCGCGGTGAAACACAACGATTCACCTCCCTTGCTGTGCTTCTGTATGTTAGATTCTCCAAAATACCAAATAGTTTCACTAATTTTTCGGATGAATATTTTTTTCCGGCAAAAACAGTTACCCTGTCCGTGCATGGGGTCCTGGATATGGAAAACCATACTTTTATCTGCAAATCCATGGCTGCCGGTGTTCTCCGGCAAAAAACAAGGATTCCCCTGCATTGACCGGCTTTGCAAAACAAACGCCAATGCCTGGAAATCCTTTATTTACAAGCTGTTAACCGTTTTCAAAGCCAAATTGAAAGAAAGTGTCGATTTATAGTTAACACCACTTATCTTTTCTAACATGCCGCCTAATATTTATCATCCGTATGTAAATGGCATATATAAATGTCTTACTTTGCTTCCGCCTCTTCCTGTACTTCTTCATCCGCAACATTTATGCTGGACGCGGTTATGGACAGCACAATCTGGTCTTTTTCCATTTCAGGTTCTATTCCTTTAGGATACTTGATGTCGCCGACACTGATTTTATCGCCCAGATTAAGATCCGACACATCAACTTCTATATAATCCGGCATATCCTGCGGCAGTCCTTTTACAGGTATTTCGTTTATCTGCTGCACCAATATCAGCCTTTTGTTTTCAATAGCTTCCTTACCTGCTATTTTAACTTCGAGATTAACCTTGATTTCTTCACTTAATGATACCTTTTGGAATTCAACATCCAAAGGCTCTATTGTAACAGGCGAATACTGGATATCCTTTACCATTGCAGTATATGTTTCCCCTGCGCCAAGATCGATGTTGAACAAAGAGCTTCTTCCATGCCTGGCTATAACTCTTCTTAATTCATCTCTCTTTACCTTGAGTGAAACCGGCTTCATTTCCTTGCCGCAAATAGATGCGGTTAAGTAACCTGCTTTCCTTAGCCGCCTGTTTGCTCTGCTGCTTATGTTCTCTCTTCTTTCTGCTTTTATTGTCGCCATAGTGTTCATAATACCATCTCCTACCCAATTGTACTTTTATGTAAATATTATCAGTAATATGTACTGTGTTTTAGTTTACATAATTCAATTTTTATATGCCGACAACAGGGTTCGTTATCATATTAAGTCCACCCAGGCAAAAAAACATAAACCAACGGTTCTGCAGAACCTGCCGGCTTATTTAAAAAATTTTCTTCAACTTTAAGCGGCTAAATTTTTGAAAGTTTAATATGCTCTTTGAATATGCCTTCTTTGATTTTAATTTTTACATCACATATAATTTTATCAAATCAAAATGAAAATACAAGAAAAAGATGTAAATTTAACATTTGATTGCTCACAGCAGTTTTGCCATATAATATTCATCCACGTATCTTCCGTCAACTATCATGGAATTCTTCCTTATGCCTTCAATAACAAAACCGTTTTTCTTATATAGGTGTACAGCTGTCTCATTGCGGCACATCACTGTTAATTCGAGTCTTTTTATACCATTTTGCCTTGCCCACAAGTCCAGTTTCCTGAAAAACTCGCTGCCGATTCCTTTTCCCTGAAAAGCCTTCCGTATCCCGACTACAATATATGCTGTATGTTTGATTCTGTTAGGCGCGCCTCTTTGTGCAGAAAGGAACCCGACAATTTCATTATCATTTTCAGCAACCAGGAGCAAATCTCTCCCGTCTGCAGCATTTTGAACAATCTTATTGATCAGATTTAAATTTTTCGTTCTTTCGTTCGGTTCATACATCATATATTTTGTCTCTTTGTCCAGCTCAAACTGCATCTGCCAGAAAACTTCCGCATCACTTTCCCTGATTTCTCTTATGACCATACGTATACACCTGTTTCGTTATTGAATTTTTAATGCATTCACTGCTTCCCTGCTTTGCGCAACCAATCTTCTGAAACACCGGTATCCTAACCGTAACCATCCCGCCGCCGTTCTCAGAGTTTGATAATATCAGCTCTCTCCCATATTTTGCAATAATTCTTTTTCGGGGTGTATTTCTGGCCTGATACGGTAACGTGTCCAACAGGCTTACATCCGGCGGCATTACGGGCAAAAAAATGCCTGTCCCGGTTTTACCGGGACAATGTACCTGTCCCTGTCAGGCAGAAGAACCGTCCCCTTGCATGCGTATCAGCTTTGCAAATTCTTCCCTGTTTGCCGCAAAATCGCGTACATCTTTGCCATACCTGGCATTCGCCCATTCCCGCGTGTACTGCACAGAATATGGCGTCAGCCCGTCATCCAGGCTGAAATTGATATTTTCAACATTGCCAATCAGGGCAAACATGATTACGGCATTATCTGCAAACTGTTGCTGATTTTCTTCATTACTGTAAAAATCTTTTGTTTCCGTATCTGTTTTAAGATGGACAGTTACTGCATAGGGCTCACTGTCAGTGAAAAGCTCAAAGTAATCATAATCTGCGTTTCGGGGCGGCGGTAACAAATATACGATGCCTCCGACCTTCGAGTTATTTCCCACATACTCCGTTTTATTTTTCAACAGCTGCGAAGCAAGGCTGTCAGCATCCGATTTACCTGTGATTGGGTCGGCAAACAGGCCAAAAGCAACTATAACAGCTGCGGCCAAAGCGGCAGCGATAATCCGGAAGGCTGGTTTTTTATATCTTAACACATTTTTTATCCTCCCTTTCACGTTGCCCTCGCCAAAAGCCAACGGACTTCCATTTACAAGAGTTCCATCAGCAGCAAGCGATAACAGCAGACTGGCATAAGGCTTTTTAATATCAGCATTCGTTTTTCTCAATACTCTTTCATCGCAGGACAGCTCCATATCAGTGTTCATCAGCCTGAACGCAGCCCATACAAGAGGATTGAACCAGTGCAGGGACAGTATAAGAAATGCTGCTGCTTTAATAATGTGGTCATTTCGCTGTATATGGGTCTGTTCATGGATGAGAATATAATCCCGCGCTTCTTTGCTCAGTCCGGCCGGCAAATATATCTTCGGATGTATCAGTCCAAACACAAATGGTGTTTTTATATTCTTAGCCTCGAAGATATTTTTCTCAATTAATTGAGCACCTTTCAGCCCTCTTCTTATCAGCATAACTGATACATGGCCGTAAATCAGCAATGCTGCTATACCAAAAATCCAGATGTATGCACCTGCTTCCACATAAATCTGCAGCGGATTCACACTTGCTTCAGCAGCCGGTGCTGGAAGCAAATTGTTCAGCAATGAATCGACCGCTTCTATCCCGCTGTTAATCTTCGGACTCTGCTGCCAGATTATATCATCGGGAATCGGAGCAACATTCACATTTCGCGGCATTAGGCTGAATGTGCTTTCAAAAGAAAACGGAATCACAAGGCGAAATGCAGCCACGATCCATAAGGCATACGAGATGGCTTTCGGAGCTTTTTTAAGCAGCAGCCTTACAATCATCACAAAAAGGATTACATAGCCTGCCGTAAAGCTCATGTTTAAAACTGTAAGAAACAGCTCACTCACAATTACTCCTCCCTGTACTCGTCAATCAGCCTTTTCAACTCCTCAGCCTGATGCCTGCTTAATTTTCTGCCGCTGATAAAAGCTGTCAGGAACCTCGGCAGTGATCCTCCGAAGGTATCCTCGACAAACCGGACGCTCTGCCTGGCATAATATTCGTCCTGTGTAATCCTGGATGTAACTACTGCATTTTCATTTTGAAAAATGCCTTTATCGCATAATTTCTTCAGTATCGTGTATGTTGTGGACTTTTTCCAGTTCATTTCCTTTTCACACAATTTCACAAGATCGCCGGAGCCTATCGGCTCATTTTGCCAGATCAACATTGCGAATTTTTCTTCGCTATCTGTAAGCTTATAGTTCTTCAAGATAATACCTCCCTGGTCTAATCAATATCGGCCTGATATTATAAGTCTATTACTTATAGACCGAAATGTCAATAAAAAACGGCAAATCTGCCGTGAGACATGGGGCTAGGCAAGTTTCCTACCGACAAAAAAAGTGTAACATAGTACCTATTGAAAATCAACACTTTTTGAAAACATTTTCTTTATTTTATAAACATATTGAAAAAAATTTCTTTTTACTATATGATTACTTTGTGATACATGCAGTTGTTTTTCTTACACTATAAAACTACAAAGGAACTGATTTTATGAAAACTGATTTTCTTAAACAGACAAAAGGTAAACTGATAGTTTCCTGCCAGGCTTTGGAGGATGAACCGCTTCACAGTTCGTATATAATGAGCAGGATGGCTTACGCCGCAATGCTTGGAGGTGCATCCGCAATAAGAGCAAATTCAGCAGAAGACATAGTCGAAATTAAAAAAGTTGTCAACCTGCCTATTATAGGCATTATAAAAAGGGTATACGGGGATTGCAGTGTTTACATTACCCCGACAATTGCAGAGGTTGATGAATTAATGCAATGCGGCTGCTGTGATGTAATAGCCATGGATGCAACCAACCGCCGCCGGCCTGATGGAAAGACACTTGAACAGGCATTCGGTGAAATAAGGGAAAAATATAAGGATCAGCTTTTTATGGCCGACTGCTCAACTTACGAAGAGTGCGTTTTTGCCAAAAAAATCGGCTTTGATATAGTAGGTACAACACTTTGCGGTTATACAGAAGAAACCGCCGGAACTGTTATTCCCAACATACCTCTGCTGCGTAAGCTGGGTGAAACTATAAACATGCCGGTCATCGCAGAAGGAGGTATCTGGAGCCCTTCACAGCTTGCTGAAGTACTGGCCGTAGAAGGAGTACATGCTGCCGTTGTTGGTACAGCGATCACCCGGCCAATGGAAATAACAAAGAGGTATGTTGAGGCCATTAAAAAATAATTACAGGAAGATGCGGCGATGAGTATTGTTTCATTAGATATAGGCGGTACAGCAATTAAAGCAGGGCTTTTCGATAAAGACGGCAGAATCCTTTCGGTAAACGAATATCCTACAGAAGCCCGAAAAGGAGTCGGAGCACTGCTGGATAAACTCTGTTCGATCGTTAAGAGTTTCGGAGATGCTGAATGTGTCGGCATAAGTTCCACCGGTCAGGTCGACCGGAAAGAAGGATGCATCGTTTTCGGGACAGATGCCATGCCGGGATATACAGGCACTCCTCTCAGGCAGATACTGCAGCAGCGTCTCGGTATACCTGTTGTTGTCGATAACGACGTCAATTGTGCGGCCATTGGAGAACTTCATTTTGGTGCCGGCAAAAACCTGGATGATTTCATCTGCGTCACCTATGGAACCGGTATCGGTGGTGCAATCGTAACAGGCAAGAAAATTTATTACGGCAGGCGAGGTATTGCCGGCGAAATCGGCCATATGACAACACATGCAGGAGGTACCAGGTGTGTTTGCGGCAGAAATGGCTGTTACGAAATGTATGGTTCAACAAATGCCCTGATTCGCCGTGTAGCAGATAAAGTCGGCAGAAATATGAACGGGCGTGAGATATTTGCGGAATTTGACAATCCTCTCATAAAAGAAGAGATCGACGGATGGATCGATGAGATCGTTTACGGTCTTGCGTCCCTGGCCCATATATTCAATCCGGGGTGTTTTATACTTGGAGGAGGAATTCTGAACGAAGAATATGTTCTGAAAAACATTGACACCAGGCTGAACAGACTGGTTATTCCTTCTTTTAGTGGTATAATAGTGAAGCGGGCGGAACTTGGCAATAATGCCGGAATCTATGGCGCTTTTTACAATGCATCCTGTTTATTGTAACAAATTCATTAGGAGCAGTGAGGTTAAGCATGGCAAACAGTGACTTGCTGACAAAAATAGCAGAATACTACCCCCATTTAACAAAGTCCGAAAAGAAGGTAGCAGATTACATTTTATCATCACCGCAGGAAGTACTGAAATTTACAATTTCAGATCTGGCTGAAACATGTGGTGTCGGTGATACAACCGTATTCCGTTTCTGCAGGACCCTAAAACTTGACGGATATCAGAATTTCAGGCTGGCGCTTGCTATAAGCCTCAATTCACATGATGTATCTGATATCAGAAATGGAAATCAGGGTTTCGATTCCGAAAATATCGACGAACTGTGCCGAAGCGTAATGAATGCATACATTGAAGCTGTAAACAACACTTTTAAGATATTGGATTTTGAAAGCCTGAAAAAAGCAGTTGATCTTATTGCTGACGCGCGTCTGATATATTTTTACGGACTTGGCGGATCGGGAATTACAGCGGAAGAAGCTAAAAATAAATTTTTAAGGGTCACTCCAAACGTTTTCTATAACTGCGACAGTCATATGCAGCTGATGACTGCCTCACTGCTCAGTGAAGAAGATTTGGCAATCATATTTTCAAATTCCGGCACAACCAAGGATGCTATTGAGATTACACGGCTTGCAAAATCAGCCGGTGCGAAAACAATATTCATTACAAGGTTCCCTAAAACTCCGGCTGCCCGGTATACCGATGTTTTACTGATCAGCGGAGCAAACGAAGGTCCCATGCAGGGCGGATCAATTGCAGCGAAAACCTCGCAGCTGTTTATGGTGGATATCCTTTACGCAGAGTATTTCCGCCGCTTTTTCGATAAATGCTCGGAAAACAAAAAGCAGACATCAAAATCAATCGCAGGCAAAATGCTGTAAAATCAGTATGTTATATGACAAAGGACGAATGTGATAAACATGGTCATTATCAAAGGTGCGGATATTATAACTGAAACGCAGGTTTTAAAGGGCTATGTTCTTGGGGTGGAAGACAAATTTACCGTACTTGAGCCTGAAGAACTGTTTAACGCGAATGTGAATGATGCCCATGTTATAGATGCCAGAGGACTGTTCGTTGCCCCCGGTCTTATCGATGTTCACATACACGGATGCGGCGGCAGGGATACCATGGAAGGTACAATTGATGCGCTGAATACTATCAGCAGCACGATTGTAAAAAATGGGGTCACGTCATTTCTGGCAACAACTATGACCATGGACTTCGAAAAAGTAACTGCCGCCCTGACCCGGATAAGGGATGGAATCAGGTTTGGAATGCCTGGCGCCCAGCTATTGGGAGCCCATATGGAAGGTCCTTTTATCAGTCCGAAGTTTAAAGGCGCACAGGCCGCTGACAACATAAAACTGCCAGACTGGGAGTGGATTGAACCATTCAGGGACGTTATTAAATTAGTTACGCTGGCCCCGGAGCAACCCGGAGCAAATGAGCTGACAGAAAAGCTGGCAGAGCATGGTATAATTGCTTCCATGGGCCACACTGCTGCAACATATGAAGAAGCAATGGAAGGAATTAAATCAGGAATATCTCATGCCACCCATTTATTCAATGCCATGTCAGGTGTACATCACAGAAATCCGGGAGCTGTGGTTGCGGCATTATCAAGTGATATAAACTGCGAACTGATTGCGGATACCATCCACGTTCACCCTGGTCTCTTCGAACTGATAAAGAAAGCCAAGGGTGTTGACAGGGTGATACTGATCACGGACTGCATGGAAGCAGGAGGCATGCCTGAAGGAAACTACATGCTGGGAGGCCAGCCTGTGACAGTGAATGGTAACGAAGCAAGGCTGGCAGACGGCACTCTTGCCGGCAGCGTTCTTCGATTGAATAAGGGATTGTATAATTTCTATAAAAACACCAGTACAGAACTTCATGAAGTGTTCAGAATGGCTTCAGCCAATCCTGCAAAAGAGCTTAAAATATATGACAGAAAAGGCTCGGTAGCATTGGGCAAGGATGCGGATTTCATTCTGATTGACGGCAACTTTGACGTTAAAGCCACTTTTGTAAAAGGTGTGTGCGTGTATAAAAGTATGGACCTCTGAAGCCATACAGGTGCGGGACGCTGGGACAGGTCCGTTGACCGGTTTTCAGGCAGAACCGGGACAATGGGCCTGTCCCCGTGTCCCTCCTTTGACGGCATTCTTTATCATTAGTATGCCTTTTTAACTCTGACCGGAAATCTGAAACTCTTCACATACAATGCCAAAAGCGACTTCATGGTCTCAAGGACAAAACGTCTTATTTCCGGATCAATTCCCCTTATGGTTCCCAAAGCCCTTACTGCTTTTTTATACCAGTCCTCCGTAAAATCACTGACCTTTACAATCCCCATGGATTCAATGACACTATAGATAGTTGTTACGAATAATTCCCGTTTTTCATCATCCAATGATGCGATCCATCGGTTGATTACCGTATCTATATGCTTCGCGCCTCCGGTAATGCCATCCCTGTATTTGAAATCACCGTCACTGATTAACCATGAGAAAGGATCATGCTGCATAATCCAGAACTGGTTGCTTTCTACAACGACATAATCCTCGTGATGCTGCAGAAGCATTCCTATCAGCGAAGACTGCGGCAGGGTTTTATGTATCCTGTCTTTAATGTTTTCATATTTCCGGCTTGCAAATATTTCATCCCTGAATCCAGGGCCGTCATGACTGTAAATACTGATAATGCGGTCCTGAACCTCCGGATTGCACTCCATGGCAGAATAAACTGCGACGTTTCCTCCCTTGGAATGTCCCCCCACCATTAACATTTTATGCCGAAACTTCTCAGCTACGGCATTAAGATAGCAAGCCCCCTCCTGCTGCGCCGGCACCGGAGAAATAAACGCCATGTTGAAGTTTTCTTTCCAGCCCGCAATTGTGGCATCCGTACCACGGTAAGCAATATAGGCAGTTTTATCATCAAGCAGAAAGGTGACAGCGGCAAACTGCTTTTGTTCAGCTATACTTAAGCTGTATGAATAGCAACACAGCCGGATATCCCGAAACCTCGGGCTCATTCCGAGAGCTATCAGAAGCCTGCGGTTGCTTTGTGGATCCCTCACATTTTTCAGCATATGCGGGATAAGCTCTGCCTTCAGCAGATCTCCTATTCTGACAGGTTCACCGCTATCCGAAAGTCCCGGCACAATACCATTGAAGTCGACATATACAAACTGAGACAGGATCAGGCTGTCTACCAGATTGAACTTTACACTTTCAAATTTCTCCATCTGTGTTTCAGCGTAATCTATGATATTCACGTGTAATCCCTCTTAAGAATGTTTTGCGGATCAGCCGGATACATAAGGAGTACATAAGTACATTGTATCACTAAAATTATTATACTTTATTTTCATCAGTTTTCCAGCGGTTCTCCCGGTAACTCTTCAATATCTCATGAATACTTTCAGGATCTTTCTGAGATACTTCCTCGATTCTAACAGTAACTCTCTTGCCTAAACTTGACTACTGGGAAAACGGTTTTTCAGAAAAGAAACTGTCCGGACTGTCTATTGCCATTGGAGTGAAGTACGAATCGGGAAAAACCTGTGTGGTTTGCCTGTAATTGACGCCCTGAGGCCATGTAGTATAAAATAATTATAGAAAATTTTCACTGCACTGGATGCCGCACTGGGATATTGTACTGGATGCTGCACTGGATGCCATATAAGGAGGTATAGGAAATGAGAAGAATAGTTGCAATGGTTCTTGTATCAGTATTTTTGCTTTGCTCCGTTTCGTATGCTGCAGTCTCAAACACCCAGGACAGTAACGGGTATTCAACGCTTAACTTAACCATACCCGTCAACTGTTACGATCCATCTGAAATTCCGGTACCGTCTGACCTGGATATCAAGTCAATTGAGGGAATTTCAATAACAAAAGGCAGTACATATGTCCCAGCCACGATCGAAATAAATAACGATGTTATGACAATCACCCCTGCAGATTATTTTGAGTATAACCAGTCATATACGCTGAAAATCTTTACAAAGACAAAGCGCTATGTGATCCCTCTCAAATCTTTGAACTTTCAGACAATTGACATTGATGACGGGACAGTTATCAAAGTCCCCCCATGCAGTGAGAAAGGCTTCAATTATCCTTATTACATATACCTTCCGGATCAAATTGAAAAAACAAAATCCGAAAAGAAAAGGTTAATTGTAGAGCCGAATAATACAGGCTCTGTGGCAGACTCGCTTGAGTATCACGATGAATGGGCTATGAGGACAGTCTCTTCCAACGGATGTCCCGGGCATTATGCCGCCTGCTACATGAAATATCCGTTCCTGGTTCCGGTGTTCCCACGTCCGATGGCCAACTGGTGGGAAGCATATACACACGCACTGGATAAGGGTACCCTGCTTCTTGAGGGAGAAGCAAAAAGGCTTGACCTGCAATTGATTGCAATGATCGATGATGCCCAGAAAATACTAACCAAAATGGGATATAAAATGGAAAGCAAGGTATTTATGACGGGATTCTCTGCATCGGGCCAGTTTACAAACCGTTTTGCCACCTTGCATCCGGAGAAAGTTAAAGCCATTGCTGTAGGCAACTTTACTATGTATCCGACAGCAAAGCTCAACGGAGTGACACTCAATTACCCCTGGGGAATCGCAGATATTAAGAACTATACCGGAAAAGCATTCAACAAAACGGAATATGATAAAATTGCCCAATTCTGCTATATCGGAGACCAGGATCAGAACGACCAGCCTTACAATGTTGACTTTGGGATAAGCGAGGAGGAAACAAAGGCTGTAAATGATTTGTTCGGTTACGATTACGGCCTTACTAAATGGGAACGCAAGTGGAAGTTTGTCAAACAGCTCAGCTATGACAAGTCGATACAGTTTAACGTGTATAAAGGGGCAGGACATGAAATAACCGAAAATATGCTCAAAGATATTCTGGCTTTCTTTAAAGCCAATAACGGCGATAAGATCGTGAAAATCAATGCGCACAAAACAGCAAACGGAAATGATTGATTAAATTAAACGTGTCAGGGGGACAGGTTCCTTGTCCCCCTGCCCATTATCGTTCGAACTTTTTCAGCAGGAACATTTTCAGCCTTTCGTATTTCCCGGAGTACGGGTGCTCCCGTAGTGGCAGATTGAAATGGGTCCTGCCTTTCAAAACAGTAGTTGGATGCGTGAATTCCCTGAATCCCCATTCTCCGTGGTATGCACCCATTCCCGAATGGCCTGTGCCGTTGAAAGGCACACCCTTTACCATTATATGAACACAAACCTCATTGATGCATCCTCCGCCGTATTGCTGAGACGACATAACCTTCTTTGCCCATTTCATATCCCTGGTGAAAACATACATGGCGAGCGGATGTTCCCGGTCGGCTATGGTTTCCATCAGGCTGTCGATTTCATCATCCCTGAAGGGCACAATAGGCAGAAGCGGACAGAACAGCTCGTGCCGGACGATATCCTCGTCTGCTCCGACAGGATAAATCATAGTAGGAGCAAAGCGCCTTTTTTCCTTATTCCCAGTCCCTCCGAAGATTATCCTGTCTTTATATTTTTCCGCCAGGTTCCTGCATTTGTCATATGCAGCATCGTTGATCAGTTTCGGGTATTCTTCATTCTCTTCAGGTTTTTCACCGATCTGTCTGGTAAATTCGTTCTTTAATGCTTCGATAAAAGTATCCGCTATTTCATCAGCCACCGCAACCTGGTTTATATTGATGCAGATCTGCCCTGCGTTGCAGAGCTTGAAAAAAGCGATTTTGCGTGCGGCATCCTTTATGTCCGCGTCTTTTCTGACAATGCACCAGTTACCGTTTTCACCGCCGAGCTCGAGCGCTGCCGGCGTCAGATTCTTTGCCGCTTCCTCCAGCACATGCCTGCCGACAGCGGGAGAACCTGTATAAAATATTTTATCGAATCGCTGTGCCAGGCACATGTCAGCCACATCGTGACCCCCGTCTATAACAGTTACATAGTTTTCGGGAAATGTTTGCGCAATCAGTTTTTGCAGAGCCATGGTGCAGGCTGCCGATTTTGAGCTTGTTTTAATCACAGCAGTGTTGCCTCCTGCAATACTTGCCGTCAGTACACCCAGTGTCAGCAGGATCGGGAAGTTAAACGGGCTTATAATCAGCGAAACACCATATGGCATTTTATATACAATGGTACACGTGCTCGGAAAGCACATAAGGCCGCTGAAGTGCTTCTCCGGCCTTGCCCATTTTCTAAGTCCGCGTATGGTTTCATTGATCTCTGCAATCACAGGACCGATATCGCACAGGTATGCCTCTGTTTTGCTGCGTCCCAGGTCTTCGTACAATGCTTTTTCAAGTTCTTCCTCATGGACAGTGACAGCTGCCTTCAGTTTTTTCAGCTGCTGTAATCTCCACTTAACATCAAGGGTGGCCCCGGAACGAAAAAAGCGTCTCTGATTTGCCACGATTTCCTTTATTCTCTCCTGTGTATAAGCCATAAATGCCTCTCCCCTTTCTGATCCCGCAGGCGCACAATCTCTGTCTTCGTCAGCAATACCCGCGGAAAACAGTCAGTTTATTCAAACTTTTTATCACTGTAGCAAATAACGCTTCCTTTATTGTCGAACGGGTATAGCTTTGCGATGCCGCCGAACCATTTGTACTCTCTGCTGCGTCCTGCATCCCCATTTCCCCTCGTTTCGATGAGTTTTTCAACGCCGGACCGCAAATCATCAAACAGTGAAATATCATCAAAGCCCTGCGCGTGGCCGTGCAGGATTCTGTCCGCCTTTTTTGTTACCCATGAAATTCTGTCAAGATTTTTGAGAAATGTTCTGAGCAGCAGACTTTCATTCAATTGCATCCAAAGAAAACGATTGATACTGTCACCGGTAAACAATATGCGCTTTTCTTTTAAAAGAAGGCATATCCCTCCGGGTGTATGTCCGGGAAGCGAAATGACTTCGAGCGTAAGCCCGCCGAGGTCGATTACGTCGCCGTCATTGACTGGCTTGAACGGCGGCATCTTAAGATTCTTTTCCCTGCAAAGTTTGCCGAATTCGGGAAGCCTGGTATGCTCTGCGGCAACTTTTTCATCATCCGGATGTAAAAAGCAATCACAATCAAAATACACATTGCCGAAAATATGGTCACAGTGACCGTGTGTATTTACAACTGTAAGCGGAAGATCAGTTATTTCCCTGACAACAGCGTGAACATCCCCGATGCCGTTCATTGTATCAATGACAACAGCCTTTTTCTTGCCGCATACAAGATACCCCGTCGCTTCACCGTTATCATCCATAAGCCATATACAGTCATCAATTTTTTTGGTTTTTATTCTGCTTATCACGCACATCATCCCTTATCTTTTATCATTTTACCGTTTCCTGGATTCTGTAAAATCCCGTCATGGCTCTCCAGTCTGCGCTGAAATTGACGTAATACTTTTCTACGATATGCACTCATTTTATATCTTCAGACATGAACGTACAATCTTAATTTTTTATAATATCCTGAATTTTTGCTCTCAACGGGCTATCCGTCCGGACTGAATATGCCATCAGCTGAGGCCGTTCCTGAGCTGGCCGGACAAGGGCGCAGGATGGTCTTTGTGTGTGTCAGGGGATTAAAACATCAGTTATAAGTCCCGAAACAACTGCAAAAAGGATCGTATATAACAGATATAAAATAAAACGCTTTATTCCAAGAACGATTTTTACGGCTCCAAGATTTGTGATTTTTGTCGCCGGCCCGGTGATCATAAACGCCGCTGCCGCACCCATACTCATACCTGATTGCAGCCAGTCAGCCAGCAGCGGTATGGTACCTCCGCCGCAGACATACAGAGGCACTCCTATGGTTGCTGCCATCAGTATACCAAATCCCCTGTGTTTTCCAAACAGTGCGGCAAATGCATCGGAAGGCACATACTGCTGGAATAATGCTGACAGAACAATACCAATAAGGAAATACACGCCAGTAGCCTTAATGTTTCTCCAGATGTTCTTAAGCAGCCGTATAAGCATATTGGGATCCGTATCCCGGTTTTCAGGTGCGGAGAAACCGGAAAAATCAAAGAACTGCCTGTCTTTGTAAAAAAAGTGCACCAGAAGGCCAGCCGTAACACCGCAAATAAAACATACAGCAAAACGGACGATCAACCCTGTGGTCCCGAGAGCAGCACTGTAGAAAAAGAGCTGGGGGTTCAGCAGTATGGAACTCATCATGAATGCAGCCAGCCAGTCATCCCTCATTCCTTTTTCGGAAAAAGACGCTGCAATGGGAATTGTTCCATACATACACAGAGGAGATGCTATACCGATCAGGCTTGCCGGTATTACCCCCAGTATCCCCAGGCGCTCGTTTTGCAATGCCATAAAGGAGTTATGGATTTTTTCCTTGCCAAACACAGAAATAATGGAACCAAGAACGATGCCAACCGCCCAGTAAGGAGCAATCTGATCAAACTGAATGGTAAAGTACAGCCAGAAATATACCAGTTCGTGCCTGATGGTTTCAATCATCCAGGTTCACCAGCACATACTTCTGGCTGCCCAGGCCAAGTTTTTCGGCATATTCCAGCAAATGCAGGCCATTCTTTGATTTTATTCTCCTGACCATGTCTTTCCGTTCTTTCTCAGGAGCGGCATAAATCAAATCAACACATGCCTTGTCAAGCGCAACGGGATCGAGTGAAGCAAGAATGCCTATATCCGACATTTTCGATTTTGCAGGATCCGGATCGCAGTCACAATCCACGGACAGATTATTTACAACATTGATGTAGACCATTTTTTCCCCCTTGTCATCGATAACTGCTTTTGCCGCTTCCACGATTTTCTCCAGGAAGGCATCACCCTTTGTGGAGAAAAACGCACCCCCAGGCTCGTCATGAATGGCCTTTTTACCGTTAACCGAGGAAATGCCGACACCAATATTTTTAAATGTGCCGCCAAATCCGGCCATACTATGTCCCTTAAAATGAGATATGCATATAATGGAGTCGTAGTCAGAGTAATGAGAGCCGACAATGGCCTCCTGCATGTGGGTGCCGTCTTCGACGGGGAGCCTTATCTCACCCTCCGCATCAAGGATATCTATCGGGGCATATGTAAACCCATGGTCCTTTGCGGCCTGGAGATGTGCTTCGGTATTCGTACGTGTCCCGCCATAATATGTATTGCTGTCTATAAATGTACCATCTACTGAAATGACCAGATCCTTTATCAGATCCGGCGAGATATAATTGCTATTGCCGGGTTCGCCCATATGTATCTTTATACCGGTCCTGCCTTCCGCAGGACGATCCAGTGCTTCATAAACAGCCATCAGGCCCTCCGGACTTATATCAGAGGTCATAAACACTTTTGGAAGCCCGCCTGCTCCAGGATCATTTTCAGCATAGCAGGTGGATACCCATTTCACAGGATTCGCACTTCCGGAATCTCCACACCCGGCCAAAAGAGGAATCATCAGTAATACTGCTGTCCAAAATGCTGCTTGCTTTTTCATATCATACCTTCTTTGCACACATTATGTTCACTTGGAATTAAATTAAGCATAATCCAAAAAACTACAAAAAGCAAGCTCAAATTTTTACTTAATTTTCAGTCACGGGAGCCGGAACCCTGCAGGTCACCGGGATCTTCACGGCATTGAAGCGTCAAAATTCCATTCCCGGCAGAGAATGCGCAGGCAAGGATACAGGCTGGACACGTCAGCCGGCAGGCACGGCTGTGAAGTAAGCACTCAGCATGTAATTCTTTCTTTGAAACAACCAGGAGAGACGGCAGCCTGTACTTTCTCATCCCTGATGAATGTAATTGCAAGTGCCGGAACCGCATAAACAAAACCAAAAAGTGAAGCATAAACGCTGAAAGATTTAACAGCGAAATAACTTAAAGCTACATTTATATGAAACCAAAATAGCGTATTGATATAATACAGTGCTTTATCCATTTGTTTTCTGTCCCTTCCGAAGGCATACTCATTGACGGCAAGCACCAGCTGACGGAGGTTATTTGTAGAAAATACAGTAGCACTGTTATATCCCCTTACACCATGAAACACACTCCATTGAGTAGAAAGCATAAAAAAAATGGGAAGTATCCCTGCCACCTTATTTGCCTGCTCCGGTATCATTATCAGGACCAGGAAGCCTGCCATATCAACAAAAATACTGTAGCGCTGCAGGTTAATTTTTGATTTTTTCGAAAACAGCGCAACAAGCTCAATTCCCATAATATATAAAAAAAGTGCGGTGAGTCTTAGCAGAAGTTCGGACTTGTTTTTGCCCAGGATACTGAATACAACATCGATCATGTTAATCGTCTGCGCGGAAGCTAAATTGCCTCTGCATAATACAGCATAGCCGCCCAGAAAACCGCCGATGCTGCACATTAAGCTGTGCAGTATCAAGTCCCTGTTATTCTTCACATAAAACCGTATGCTTTTCGTCTCTCTGCCCTGTATTAAGCTATTCATTTTGCTGCCTCATTCCTGTTGTAAATTCGATCAAAACAAAATAGTTTTAACACAGCTCAGCAAAATTATCAAGGCAGGATCACATATTATATATTTTCATACAACCATCGTTCCACAATACTGTAATCAGACGGACTCATGAATGGGTGCTCACTCTTCTCAGATACGGTCAGCCTGCATTGAAATTTATCAGCAAATGACTGCAGACTTTCAAGCGGCTGCAGATCGTCTTTACCCCCATAAAGGATCGACGTCGGAATCGGCCATTTTGTGACGGGATGTGCCTGTATATACTGATAATAGTCCCACCGGAGAGGATCAATTTCCGTATATATTTCCTTTTCTTCTTCAAGCTGTTTTACTGTTACACCCGCCCACAGCATCATATGTTCCACGAGCCATTTCATATCAACAATCGGTGATTGAAACAAGCACTTTTCAAAAAGTCTGTCGGCGTATGCGTTCAGCGCAAAATAAGCTCCCAGGCTGCAGGCAAACAGCGATACATGATTCCATCTGCTGAAAACATAATCTGCCATCACATTCAGGTCATGCATACCATTCCACACATCACACCGATAAGTATGATCAGTTCTTTCGCCATGCTCCGGAAGGTCAAAGCTTAACGTCTGATAGCCTATATTCTCTGCGATTTCTGCAAATTGCTCGGCGTATTCTTTTCTGCTCATTTTCCCATGGACATGGATGGATATTTTATCTGACGATTTTCCCCACAGGATTGCAGGAATACCGTCAATACTTAGTTTTTCTTTCTTCATTTCCGAACGCCTTCACATTTTATTACTCTGTTTTGTATATGAATACATAGAACACTGGATAAAATTCTGTCTGTAAACACATTTCGTATAAATTGCAGTACATTAGATTAATTATACCAGTCTTGATTTGAACAGAATATAAAAACTTTGGCCTGTCAGTCATCGGCAATATGTTTTAAAATCGTTAAAATCCGTTCTTGTCTGTTGCACGGAAGCTGTCTGACATAATTTCCAAGATATAATCGAAGTACATGTTCTGCTTCCGATAAATCTGCAGTCTGAATGTCCGAATCATACGGGTGTCTTTTTATCATTGCAGCAATCTCAACATCTTCAAGAGCATTAAACAGCAGTATAAACTCATCTTCTTCCAGGTGCGTATCAAGTAATATATCTTCAAGATCATCGAAGGAACTCACTTTTTCCTTTATGAGATGCAACCTGTCAGATGAATATCTGCAGCTGTTCAGTTCTTCTAAGAACATTCTGTACTCATCGTCATCCATTTTTGCGCCTGATCTGAAGTGTAATACCGGCTCTGAATCCGGATTCTTTGACGCTATGCATACTTTATCGGGAGTGTTTAACCTCAATGCAACTTCAATATTCATTACAATCCTGGGAAGACTTCTTTCAATATACTCCTGAAGTGAAGATTTACCAATATTCAGCTCCTGATATATGTGACCGGCCGCTTGATTAATAATTAGCATCAATGTATTATGATCATATTTACATAATTCATTATACAGGCACTGAATATCTTTTGCCGTAATATTAAGTTCCCTGATATCACGGCCAGCAAGGGAACATGCCAAAGCAGCAGTTAATACCTGTTCAAAAATATTAATCAGTAAATCGGCATACCCTTCATCATACCCGTTGAGCAGCCGATGAATATTCCCTGCTGTAAAATTCATACAGAATTCATTTTCATGGTATAGATTCAGCAGGTATTTATGAATAAACTCTATTCCCGCCAAATCATTGACAGGATTACACAACTGATAATCAATAGAAGCTGGAATATCGTGCGCCTCATACTCCGGGTTATATAGTCTGAAAAACATCCCGATGCCGTTATTACTAAGTGTGGAATTGTATGATTTATTCAGCATATCCAGCCTGTTTTTCTGAACCATATCGTAAATAGCCTTTGCAACATTAAATTTAGTATCAATCAACTTTCTGCCTCTCTTATACAGTTCAGAAATCTTTACTGTTTTCAGCTGGAATATGGCATCGTCCGGATCCGGTACGGACTTCAGGTATAACCCTATTGTATAAAGGTTTGATTTCATAATACTTTCAGCAGTCTCGATTCTTATAGAACTGCTTCTGCCCATATTCTATCTGTCACTTTTATACGCTAAGAGACTGATACTTTGCAACTGAATATTTTCTATATCAGAAGGCACAGCTCTTTTAATGAGGTTTCATGCAGGACTGGATCACATCCGGTCAGATCACAGTTCCATCCTCATGTATATAACTTCCTGGAAACCTGAATAACGTGAATTAAAACCTTTGGGGTTCCTGCCGTATTCCACGAAGCCTGCGCTTTTATACATAGATATGGCCCTTTCATTTTCAGCAACAGCACTAAGTTCGAGCTGAATATATCCTGCTTTCCTTGCGCATTCAATACATGCCTCCATTAAAGCGCGTCCGATTCCCAGGCCCCAGAATTCCTTAGCGACACTGACGCCAAATTCTGCGCGATGCTTTACCTTATATTTTCTCCCTACCGCAAAAATTCCTGCAGTCCCCGCCACTATATCATCAACTACAGCGAGTATCTCGATTTCATCCTCGCTCTCTGTCTTTGCTTTGAGGAACTGACCCTCCTGCTGTGCATCAAGGCTGTTTTCATCAGGATATGAAAGCAGATAGTCTGTCTGTTCGTGAGTCAGGTTGAATATCTCCACCACAGCCTGCCCGTCACTTTCAACGCCATTTCTCAGATGACATTTTTTGCCGTTTCTTAAAGTTATAATTTTATCGTATTTCAAGTTTTGATACTCCTTTGCGCTGTTTTTTACGATTGTAACACCGGATAAATCTGACATCAACAGTTAAGGGAAACTAAAAAGTCACACCGGCTAACGGCATATGCTGAAGGTATTTGGTGTTACGGCTGCTGCAGTAATTCTCCGGCTCGGGAAAAGCCCGGGCAATACTGACAGGCAGACAGCTTTCGGGAATAAAAAAGGCCGCCGGCTGAACAACAATATCCTCTCAGCCAGCGGCCCTTGTCACAGCCAATTTGCACCTTTAATACATTCTCAGCACTTAATACATTCAAAAAACAGCTATCTGGTCATATATACCAACCAATATAAACCGCTGTTTTGTCATCTTCTCAATATGCCGCATCATTGACTGTCATTACTGCAGCTCCATACTCCCTTACCGATAAAATAGCTCCGGTATGCTGCCTCAAGTAAAAACGTCAGGCCGGTTAGAATAAATATCATACCCGTAAACAAGTCAGCCCAGGGAATGAATATATTCAGCATAATGGCCACAAATCTGATTATTCTCAGCGCCTTATAAATCAGGTTATTTTTATACTCATCGTACAAAACTCTGTTCTGTATAACTGACATCAGTGAAATAAAAAATGCTGCAATAAAAGTAATTCCTGTAACTAAAGCCAAAGAATCAAAGCCATCCAGATCAGCAAAAGAATATAAAAAACCGAACAGTATCAGCACTATCCCCAATGAGCAATTGCCCTTCACAGCATTCTTTACAGAACTGTTACCCTGTTTACTGTGTTTCATTACAACCACTCTCTGATGTTTCGATTTGCATCATTAACAAATCAAAAGAATTATCTCCTAAATATTAGTATAAAGTTAAATACAAATAAAAGCAAGCAAATTTTCACTGTCCCACTTCTGAAAAAAGCATCAGTGTGCCATGAACGCATGTCCGCATCATTTCAGCAGCTATTTGAATAGTCTTTTTTGTTCAATTGTCTGCGATATTTAATTTCATGCAATGGGAATCGCTTTGAACAATATGGTATGTTTTCCGGTCCTTTTTGCTTCTGTCAGCTCAAGCCCGGATTTACGCATAAGGGTTCTCATCTCATTTTTCCCATAATAGTGATAATCGCCTTCATTGGAATATTTCGTAAAGTAATTCATCAGTCCCCTGACAGGCTGCGGCATCCACGGATCACCTATCAGCAGCGTACCGTTATCTTTAAGCACCCGCCTCGTCTGGGAAAGCACTGCCAGCGGGGAAGTGTAATGATGAAATGACGCGTTGCAAATAACAATATCGAACATTTTGTCAGGAAACGGCAGTTTTTCAGCATCAGAAAGAAGAATGTCCGCAATATCTCCGTATTTATTCTGCGCGGCTTTAACCATATTCTCAGCTAAATCAATTCCATACAGTTCGAAGCCCTTTTCTTTTATCAGCCCGAAAAAATCTCCATTCCCGCAGCCTATGTCCAGCAATTTTTTTCCCGGATCAATATGTTCAAGTTCGGCAATCAAAGCAGTATACATGGGCTGCACAAACCGCCCGTCATTAGAGTTAACATAATTGTCTGCAGTTTCGTTAAAATGCTTCCGGGTCCTCTCTTTAGCAATTTTTTCGTTCATACCCACACCTTCTTTTAATCTGCTTAGGTTCTGAACTTATATTATACTATCTGCTTTCAGGTGTCAGTAATGTTTTCCAGACAGGGATAAAGAGCAAAACCGAGATGACCATTGCTGAAAAGTCCGCTATCGGGGTAGCCCATACTATTCCGTTCACACCTAAATGTGAGTTCATGATAAACATGAACGGGATATCAAGGCCGCCCTTTCTTAAAAGCGATAGAAATAAGGGCTGATATTTCCTGCCGATTGACTGGAAAATTGTGATTATGATCAGCGTAACAGATATGCAGGGCCCGGTGATGCATATGATACGCTGGAATGTCCGGCCGTATTTTACCGTCAGCGCGTCGTCGATAAATGCTTTTACAATAGGACGTGCGCAGGTAAACAGCAGTATTGCAAAGAAAATTGCAGTGGTAAGGCTTATTACAAATGTTGTAAGAATAGCCTTTCTCATTCTCCCGTAATTCTTCGAAGAGTAGTTATAGCCGATCAGCGGAACAACCCCCTGGCTCATCCCGGTAGCAATTCCAAACGACAGCATGTCGATCTTTTTAGCTATTCCGACACCCGCGATTGCTTCATTGCTGTAGGATGACATCAGGCGGTTCAGCGTTATATTCGAAACAGTACTCATAAGACTCATCAAAGTACTCGGCAGACCAACAAGAAAAACCTCTGACGGTATATGATCCTTCATTGAAAAATAGTGCGGATCTAAAGTCAGTACCGTATGGCCGCGCCTTTCTGAAATAAAAATAATGAAATACAACGCAGCCGCAAGATTTGAAAGCATAGTAGCCAATGCAGCGCCGGCAATCTGCATATTCAATGTAATGATAAAAATGGGGTCCAGGATTATATTCAGTGCTGCTCCAAGAATCATGCCGAAACTTGCCTGCTTAGAATAACCTTCAGAGCGGACCAGGTGCGCCAATTCCGCGTTCAGTACTGTAGGAACCGAACCGGCAGCTATTGTCCAGAATATATATTGTCTGCAGAAACTGTAAGTACCGGCATTGGCTCCGAAAGCAGGCAGAATAGCAGGGCACATTATGTAAATAACAACTCCATAAAGCAGTGATACTGCAACTGATGTCCATATGCAAAAAGCTGATGTGTGAGTTGCTTTTTCTTTATTGCCTGCGCCAAGGCAGCGAGAAATCAGGCTTGATCCGCCTATGCCAAACATGTTAGCTATCCCTGTCAGCAAAAAGAACACCGGCATGCAGAGATTAGCGGCTGCGACCTGATTTGGATCGCCTGTCTGGCCTATAAAAAAGGTATCAGCCATATTGTATAGAACGGTGATCAGCTGGCTGATAACAGTCGGAACGACGAGATACACTACTGCTTTCGTTACCGGGGTTTTTTCAAAAAGTTCTGTTTCCTTCTCATCCATTGTATATTTCTCTCTCCTGTTTATCATGGCGTCTTTTTTGCCCGTCCGCATGCAGTCCGTCCAAAAAGCAGCGGATAGCTACGCGATAGCTCTCATCTGTATTTACATCAAAATGAGAAAAATAACCGGCATCCTCCTGTGAAATGAAACCGTGCATGATGCTTCGCAGTACACGTTGCCAGTGCATTCCGGCCGATTTTTCGATATCGTATTCGGAAAGCACCTGCATTATGGGGTCTATGATCTGGGCTGCGGCTTCTTCGAGAATGGCATTCGGAACTTTCGGTATTCCCATGATAACTTTGTAAAGTTCCCGATGTTCCTTTGCAAAGCGCCGGTATGATTCAGCCAGCGCATATACAGCATCATCCTTCTGCCTGCCGCCTATCGAATCAAGCTGCATCTGCTTTAGCAGCATAAGGGCATGCAGACCTATTTCTGTATACAGCTCTTCCATACTTGAAACATGGTTATACAGTGATGCAGTTTTAACACCTAACTTATCTGCCAGCAGACGCATGGAAAAATTCTCGTACCCGTTTTCTTCTATAATCTTCATTGCAGCCTTTACAACCGCTTCTTTGTTAAGTCCTTTGTGTACCATTGCCGTTTTCCTCCGCGCAAAACTAATGGCATTAGTTTTAACATACACTAATGCCATTAGTTTGTCAATAAATAGCGGGACAGGGGTATGCAGCAACGATATAAGAACGATATCTGCCTGTTATATGCCGGTATCCAGAATTTTATTGCAGAAATCCAGATCTATATCATCATGCTGAATACATTTGGCCGTCGTGTGGCAACTTCTGCATCCCCTGCAAAAATCAAATTTATAATCATCTATACAAATACTCATGGTATTGAATTTATGAGACAGCTGCTCCGAAACTATTTTTGTAATTTCCGCTGCAGCGCCTGTCTGCACAGGACTGCAATTAACAACAAGTGCATTCATAGCCTGGTCTCCTTACAAATTATGGGAAAGGGGGCAGGTTCCTTATCCCGGTTTACCTCAAACCGGGATAAGGAACCTGCCCCCTTTCCCGCTGTATCCGCGTCCTCACATCTCAAAAGAGGAATATCACAGCAGCTATAACCGCGGCAAGAACTGTAATAGCAAATATTGCATAGCCGAGACAACCTCCGGGGCGTCTGTATCTTCTTGGCGGAGGTGGCGGTCCAAAGGGTCTTCCTGGTGGCGGCGGCGGTGGCGGTGGTGGAGGTCCAAAAGGTCTTCCTGGTGGCGGCGGCGGTGGCGGTCCGAATCCTCTTGGTCCGCGTCTGAATCTGCCAGGTCCTCCATGCCCTCCATGTCCATGTCCAAAGCCCCCTGGTCCTCCAGGTCCGGGTCCTCTTGGTCCACCCATAGGCATAATAATCATCCTCCCTTGTCATCTGCTTGGTTTACAGTAAACAACGATTGAACCTAATCCTGATAGTATTTACGGAACATATGACCATAATGTTATCAAAATCTTTTAATAATTTTTAATAATACACCTGGTAAATTAAAATATCTTAGTTAAGTTGTGAAAGACTACATTAACTTTTGCGTCATTTTTATATCTTCACTTTCATTCATCAGGGCCATATAAGACCTTTACAGAAGGAACAATATACTCCAATATATCCAGGGACAGCCCTTGCCTGACCAATTCATCCACACTGATCCATAGGTCTCCTTACTCAACTGCTGATGACTCATATAAGCTCTTCCTGACGGCTCATATTTAATACTTGTACATTCTGCTGTACAACTCCTTTCTGACAAAATTATATCTTCATTCTCCAAAAAGATAGTCGTATTTAAAGCAAAAATCCTTTGAAAAAATAATAAAAAATTTTTTGATTATAATAATGTGGCAGATTAACTAAAAAGGATGCCTGAACTTATGTTTTATATATAAGAGCATGGATGATACCCTCTGCCAATCCAGTATCATTTGTCTGAAAAGAAGGAGGGCAATGACTTGGAAAAAAGAAAACAAATTTACAGGAAACTGTTCACATCTACCTTTTACCTGAGTGCTTTTACCTTTGGAGGAGGATTTGTTATTATACCATTAATGAAAAAGAAATTCGTTGATGATCTGCAGTGGGTCGATGAGGATGAAATGCTGAATCTGACTGCAATTGCGCAATCTTCACCAGGTGCAGTTGCTGTTAATGCAGCAATACTGCTGGGATACAAAGTGGCAGGAATATCTGGCGCGCTGTTAACAATACTTGGTACAGTATTACCACCCCTTATCATTCTTTCCGTTATTTCACTTTTTTACACTGCATTTCGTGACAACATAGTGGTAAAGGCGGTACTGAAAGGAATGCAGGCAGGCATTGCCGCTGTAATCGCCGATGTAGTTATAAATCTCGGAAGCAATGTACTGAAGGAAAAGGACATGATATCTGCACTTATAATGGCCGGTGCATTTATTGCCACATATTTATTAAAAATTAATGTTGTTTACATTATCTTAGTATGTGGCTGCATCGGAGCTGTGAAGATTCTGATTCAAACGAAAAAAGTCCATAAGGATGGTGTTCACAAATGATACTCCTGCAACTTTTCTGGAGCTTCATTCAAATCGGCATGTTCAGCATCGGCGGCGGCATGGCTGCAATACCGCTGATACAGAATCAAGTGGTTGATCTGCATCACTGGCTTACTTTATCGGAATTTACCGATCTAATTACCATTGCTGAAATGACTCCTGGTCCTATCGCCATAAATTCAGCTACTTTTGTGGGCATCAGAATTGCAGGCATACCGGGCGCAATCATTTCAACAATCGGCTGCGTCTTACCATCTTGTATCATCGTTTCGATTTTGGCATGGGTTTATTTCAGATTTAAAAAATTAACTGTCATGCAAGGAGTATTATCTGGTTTGAGACCTGTTATTGCAGCGCTGATCGCATCAGCAGGAATGTCGGTTTTTACCCTTGCCGTTTGGGGAGAAGGCGGATTTTCAACGAATCCTCAGGCAATTAACCTGGTTTCTGTTCTGATATTTGCTGCAGCCATTTTCATTTTGCTAAAATGGAAACCGGATCCCGTTTATGTGATGCTTGGATCAGGCATTATCGGCGGAATAATTTACCTGATTATGTAAGAAAAGATCTGTGAATATTAAATGCCTGTATATCGTTGCTTGCATTTTAATTAGAATTTTCCAGGAATTGCTCCGGCAGAAAAATTGCCGGAACAATTCAGGTATGGAAGTTAAGGAAGAAGCAATTTTAACGCTGTATCACTGTCCAGTCCTGTTTCATCACAAAAGCAGCAAAAACAGCCTGAGAACAATTTTAGCCTTTTCTAAACAATTCTAATGTCAAATCGGAATGCACACTTATTTATTGTTGTTCTCAATGCTTTCCTCCAATATTTTTGCCACAGGCTCAAGCCAATTGCCGTCAAAAAGCTCTATCATGCCCTTATCGCAGGCAGCTGATATTTTCGGGTCGATGGGCAGCTTTGCAAGAACCCTAAGATTATGTTTTCCGGCTATTTCTTCTATATGGCTGTCGCCGAAAATTTTGTGTTCCTTGCCGCAATCCGCGCATTTGAAGTAGGACATGTTTTCCACCAGGCCGATAATGGGAACATTCATCATCTCTGCCATCCTGACAGCCTTGGATACAATCATGGATACAAGCTCCTGGGGTGAAGTTACGACAATAATTCCGTCAACAGCAATGGATTGGAATACCGTAAGGGGAACATCGCCGGTTCCGGGCGGCATATCAATAAACATGAAATCCACATCGCTCCAGATAACATCTGTCCAGAACTGCTTTACCGTATTGCCTATTATAGGTCCTCTCCACACGACGGGATCTGTATCGTTCTCCAAAAGCAAATTGACAGACATTATATCGATACCGGTCCTGGTTCTGACAGGAAGCAGGCCAAATTCATTGCCCGTAGCCTTTTGCCTGATTCCAAAAGCTTTCGGGATAGAAGGTCCGGTAACGTCTGCGTCCAGAACAGCAGTATGATAACCCATTCTGTTCATGGTAACTGCCAGCATGGAGGTCACCAGTGACTTGCCGACTCCGCCTTTACCGCTGACAATACCTATGACCTTTTTAATACTGCTCATTTCATGTGGTTTCTCTGAGAAATCATTTCTCCTCTGCTTTCTTTCTGCACAGTCCTCAGGGCAACTGCTGCAGCTTTGATTGCAATTTTCGCTCATATTCTTATCTCCTTTGTTTTAATTTGCTGTCTATCGTCTGATATGTCATCAAACGCTTCTGTTGCTGCATGGATCACCAAATGCACAGCGCCAGCCGCGCAAATTTCCGGGGCATCCTTGTCCGCACCCTTTTGATGATCCATTGCAGATCCTGTATCCGCCGTCTCCGATTAACAGTACCATGCCATTTACCAGAGATTATACACCGTTTCTGTCATGTATCAATATTTATTTTGAATAAAACACTGACAATTGATGCTTTTTCTTTTTAAGGGCATACTTCGGAAGAATAAGAGATCTGCTCATTTATATGTATGTTTCCGATCTGAATTTATTTTGTCGGAGTAACAGAAATGCAGTATTTAGAAAAAATCCCGGCCGTGTGAACCAGTCACCCATATTCTGTTTTGCACCGGCTTCCCGTGGCCAAAATATATGGTTCGTCCCCCAAGCCTTACAGGGCAAGAGCAAACCGCCGGCTAAGCCGGCGGTTATGAATCCGGGAGCTGATCCAGCGCCGCAAGGATATCCCGGTACTCCTGATTTTCACTTAGAAAATCAAATGCCGGGTTTCCGCGAATCATCTCACGCGCGCAGTAATTTAAGTAGCTTTTTGATTGGGGTGTTTTACCGATCTCAATGCTGTCGAAGAAAGGGCTTGCTTTTAATTTGTCATGGTCCATGGGCATCTGCGCACATTTCAAAAATGCCTTCAATGCGCCCAGCGTTTCCCGCTCCTGCTTCTGCTCTGCACAGCATTCTGCAATCATCAGGTAATGATTCAGATCCTGCCCGTAAATCCGATCCAGGTCGAACATTTCGGAAAGCTGAAGATTTAAGCGTTCCATCCGCAGTGCAAGCTGGTAATCCTTCTTCTGTTTCGCGACCTTCGAGAGTGTGCCGAGGGCAATACTGCAGCCGAACGCATGCCTGGCAATCAGTTTCTGAGCTGTTTGTTTTGCCTTTTCATAATCCCCCATGGCATAGTAGATCGAAGCTTTCATCTGGTCCGGTTCGATTTCCGAACTGTGAATGTCTTCGAGCGCCTTCAGCGCTTCTTCATATCGTTCCTGCTGTATCAGCAGGGCACTCAGGCCGTGCAGGGCAGCTTCCCTGATCGTGATGTCTCCGCTTTCCGCCGCTTCCCGCATCAGGGTTTCTGAACGGGAAAGCAGGCGGGTCGCTTCGTCCCCGGATGGCGCGCATGGGGTATGCATCATGAAAACATAACCCATGCGGAACTTTAAAAAAGCACTGTTCGGATACTCACGAATGTTTTGTTCGGCAAAGGAAACCGCTTTTTCATAGGCCGATGTTTCAAACAGCTTTGCACATTGTTGACAAATTTCCATTGCCTCATGTTCCGATAACTGCGCTTCGAAGCCCAGCAGTTCATCGGCCGTTACGTTCAGCAGCCGGGCAATCGGGGCAATGAGGGTGATGTCAGGATATGCGCCTCCTGTCTCCCATTTTGATACCGCAGCAACCGATACTCCAAGCGCTGTGGCAAGCTGTTCCTGTGTCAGTCCCATGGCTTTTCTTTTATTCTGAATATTTTTGCCGATGGATAATTGCATTATGGTTCCTCGCTTTCCTGTGGCTGCCTTTCTTTAAGAATAAGTATATCCGACAGAAGAAAGGCCCGCAATGGAAGCGTATTTGACTTTTCACGTCTGCAGTTCAACCCGTGGTTGAATTATTCAACCATTTTGAAAATGGGACAGGCACATTGCCCCATTTCTTCGAAACTGGAACAATCGTACCAGTCCCCCCCTGTCCTTCTGTTCCTATTTGACAATTCGTTTCACCGGAACAGCTGACCGCGCTCCGGTTTCCGTATCCGCACCCATCCCCAGGAACGGCGCATCGTCAGATCTTACCCATCCGAACCGCTCAAAAGGATAATTCTCTATGGCTTCATTTACAATTCCGATTGCGATACAAAAATCATTCGGATCTTCATACGGCATGCCGGTGTTATGTTTTTTACGAGGTATAAACGAAAACACTGTAAACAGCAACAAATCGGTATAAAAAGGTCACATTCC